>WLWD01001936.1_pt1 | contig 120328 bp, 78 predicted proteins | sample 6712731 | NCBI WGS metagenome assembly WLWD01 (sample SAMN12718690, study PRJNA576275) | sponge metagenome | isolation source: marine sponge | host: Mycale hentscheli | place: New Zealand: South Island, Marlborough, Capsize Point | collected 2014-11-01
GCATAAAAATAATAAAAAATTAATTTGATGGTCATATTTTATGGTGGTATGTTTATTAATTAAGCATATTGACAATTTTCACTTAACAGTTTTGACTTCCATCTGTTGTGGCATGTCAACATAAATTTGATGATATAATAATATTGCTATGAACCACAAACACATATTATTACTGCATTAATCTATCCAATGTGTAGTAAGACAAGCAGAGGCAGTCCTTTTTCTTCAGAGATGGCTGAAATGTATGCTGTGGTAGACTTGAGTAAAAAGAAAAGACATGTGGAAAAAACCAGCTACAATGAGGCTAAGGCAGTAGTTGAAGCCCCGCTGTATACTCCTATTGACAAATCAAAGAGAACATTGGAAAATTCTGAAGATTATACCAAGTTATCTTCCAGTAGATTGGGTACAGGTCCTCAGCCGAGCCAAGGAGCAAACAATACTAAGAGATTCTCAGTGAAAATCATAATACTTCCAATTATTGCAGCAGTAGCTTGCTTCCTTTGTATCTCTTTTATAATTATGTTCGCTGTAATATTTGTCAAAATATCTGCTTTAGAGGCAATGGATACAAAGAGTTTAGAAACTAATACTGCTACTACTACTTCATCGATAAACCAAATATCCACAGAAATAGCACCTCATTACCCAAGTTCGTGTGCCGATGTAGTTGAAGATAATGTGACAAAACTATCAGGTTATTACATCTTGAGATCAGCCACTGGAGATTTAGTTAATGTGTATTGCGACACCACCAGGAGATGCAATGGAGTCAGTGGAGGATGGATGAGAGTGGCCAAGTTAGATGTTAATTCCTGTCCTCAAACCTTGATGCCTAAAACTTATAGGAAAATGTTTCACACATGCATTGCTAAAGAAGATGCAGGTGGATGTACTTCCATTTTTTACCACAACTTTAACATTCCATATTCTCAAGTTTGTGGGCAAGTGCGAGGCTATCAAGTAGGAATGCCAGATGGTTTACGTGGTGAAAGGGTAACTATGGACATCAACAGCAACTATTTGGATGGCATTAGCATCACTGTCAACAGGAGACATGTTTGGTCATTCATTGCTGGCAATTGTGTCGGTTTGAACACAACACTACCAACTACATTAATGAACAACTGGACGTGCGAGGAAACTAATACTTGTCCGCCAGGTGTTCTTTGCACACCGCTTCTTTGGAACACCCAGCAATGGAACATGGCGACATCTTGGTTTAGGAATGGCCTGCAGGAGAGCACTACTGCAGATATTGAAGTTCGTATTTGTAGAGATCAAGACAGAAGTAACAAAGACGTGGCAGTCAATACTTTGGAACTATATGTGCAATAAAAATTTAATTTGAATATATAGGATTAGTTACTGACTTGCAAAATATTCTTAGCTATATTATTATCATATGCTGTTGTAAAATGTGTAGAATAATTCTACTTCATTCAAAATTACTTTTATATATAAATATAATTTAATTATTCTAATGAATAGTTTGCAGGAGCATGATGTAATTATCAGCTTGTTTATTATTTTATTTTTGTTATTTTATCTGGATTTATACTCCTTGATTAGTCACTAAACTGTTAAAAATGGGGAGTTTGGAGAACTTAATTTTGGTGTTAAATAGGAGGCGCTGCCTGAACACCTCAGTTTAAAGCCTTGTATTGCCTCCATAGTTAGTCATTACTAGAATATATTATAATGAAGAAACTAGGGGATACAAGCTATGAATTATACATGCTCAATGGGTATATAATGTATTGATGTGTAAGTTATAAGGGCTCAAAGTGGGGTGTTCAGACAGTGCCTCCTGTTAAATACTTCGTGAGGTGTAATTTAAACACCCCATTTTAACAGAGTAATGAGCTATCACTGTTCAGTGAGTTAATTGTGAAATTTAAGCCTAATCACTTCCTCAGCGCTACAAATGATTGATTTTGCATATAGGAGTAATTACCCACACATATACTATTCATACCTACGTTATCATTATAAAGTCATAGAAAACTTGTAGAATTACTCTTCATTCAACAATACTTTTGCATACTAATTTATCACATTATTTAATAAATGAATTTACATTGACACATGTGACTGTCAGCTAGGTTTCTTTTATGTACCTTAACTAAAATTTTGGTCTTCTACTGACTTCGTACAAATGTAGGAGCTTTACTTAAACTCTCATATGTCACTGTCATCTAAAGTTTAACTTGATAATAAAATTGATATGTGTCATAGTAATCGAATACATTTGTTAGTATACTCTATATTATTATTTCTGATAACAGATTAAAATAATAATTTTAGTTAGGTAGTCATTGCAGCCTTTAGAATTGAATTTACACCAATACACCTAAATATATAATAAATAAATAAATTAAAGTAAATAAATGAAAATAAACAAATAAATAAATTAATAAATAGACAATTCAATAAATAAATGAAAAATTAAAAAGTTACTATTAAAAGTAAGTGAATAAATTAATAAATAAATGAAGAAATTAATGAATACATGAACGAATGAATCACAAATAAACAAGTGGTATGTGTATATAATAAATAGATGTACAGTTTTCACTTAACAGTTATGACTTCTAGCTGTGTTGATATGTCAACATAAATATCATGATAAAATAATATTGCTATGAACCAAAACACATGTTAAAACATTAATCTATCCAAAATTTAGTCTGAAAGCAGCGGTAGTCGTATTTTCAGTGATGGCTGAAATGCATACTATTGTTGACTCGAGAGAAAAGAAAAGACATGTGGACAAAACCAGTGACAACGAGGTCACATCGATAGTCGATGATCCGATATATACTCCAATTGATATATCCAATAAAGTATTGGAAACTTCTGAAATTTATACCGAGTTATCTTCTAGTAGATTGAATACAGGTCATCACCCGAGTAAAGTAGCAAGCAAAGTCAATAGATTCTCAGTGATAAACATAATATTTCCTGTTATTGCTGCAGCAATAGCCGTCTTGTGTTGCATCTCTTTTATAATTATGATTGCTGTAATGTTTGACAAAATTCTGCTTTAGAGTCAATAGTTACAAAAAATTTAGAAACCAGTACTCCTGCAATTACTTTATCAATGAACCTAACATCAGATGAAGTACCACTATATTATCCAAGTTCATGTGCTGATGTGGGGACTCATAACGTGACTAAATTGTCAGGTTATTACATCTTGAGATCAGCCACTGGAAATTTAGTTAATGTGTATTGCAACACCACCAGGAGATGCAATGGAGTCAGTGGAGGATGGATGAGAGTGGCCAAATTAGACGTTAATTCCTGTCCTCAAACCTTGATGCCTAAAATTTATAGGAATGGAGCTTTTCACACGTGCATTGCTAAAGAAGATGCAGGTGGATGTACTTCCATTTTTTACCACAATTTTAACATTCCATTTTCTCAAGTGTGTGGGAATTATTAAAAATTTATTATGATTTTGATAATGACGAATTAGATTTATCAATACTTAATTTTAGTGGTATGAACAATACATAATGCGAATATTCCATTATGACCTATAGTATCAGCTATTGGATCACCAACTCACAAACTGGCAAAATTTATTGTCAAAATAATTTCACCAATTTCAGGTATTACACAATATCATATGTAAAATACTCTACATATCTGTTGATTTAATCAATGGTCCTGAAATAAATCCAAATGATTAAATGTTAAATTTTGATGTTGTAAGCTTATTTACAAACATTCACATACCAAGCAATCAGCATTTTCAGATCTTGCTTACAACAAGACATTAAATTGGATAAGAGGACAATATTCACTCCAAAGCACTTATGAGATCTCGTAAAATTGTGTGTGAAATCCACCTATCTCTATTATCAAGACCAATTTTATGAGCAGACTGAAGGTGCTTCAATGTATTCTCTTTTGTCTAAATTGTACTACATTTCAAGTCCCAACTGAATTAACAAAACATGTCAATATAATACTGAGAAAGAAAATAATAACAAATTATTGTTTCAAGACGTTGAAGTAGAGAGGAAGAATGGTCATTATATTACATCAATCAACTGAAAGAAAACACACACTGATCGACATCTTAATTACATATCGAATCACCACCCTAGAATTCTGTCAGGAGTAGTCAAACGTTTGAGTTCTAGAGCAACATCAATTTGCAACTCTGCAATACTGGACAAAGAATTTGCTCATCTTAAAACGACCTTCTTGGCTAATGGCTATCCTTTATCAGTTATCAATTGAAACATCAACAAAGTAGAAGATCAAAAAGTATGAGTTCCATCACAGAGAATGGATCAAAACTTATGGTTTTACCTCACATCAAAGGCATTAGTGAGAAAACTGAGCAAATTTGCCACCCCTTCAACATCAAAGTAAACTTTCAGACTTCAACGATTAAGAAATTACGTGTACATATTAGACAAACAGTATCAATGGAGAAAAAGAAAGGAGTTGTACCATGCATGGACTGCAATTCAGTGTATGTGGATGAAATTGGAAGGAATTTAGAAAAAAAGATTGAAGAAACATCAGTTTGCAATTAAAAGCTGAAAATGTATTGTGAATTTATATATCTAGCTAATTTTAATGCTATCTAGCTAAGCTAATGAATATTATAATATGATATAACTAATATAGTGTAATTGTAGTGTCACTCTGTAGCTATTCTGTTTCTTGGTTTTTCAATCATTAGCTAGTGGTCTTATTACTACTGCAGTATATATAGTACTTATTACAGGAGTCAGAGTGTGATATGGTGAAATATTTCACGAGCTAGATAATTTATTTTCACAAGCCAGAGGCGAGTGAAAGTAAATCCAGAGAATGAAATATCTAGCTATACCTCTCTGACAAGTGTAGTAAGTGGTTTATTCCTTGCTAGATATATTCACTGAAGTAGTTTGTAATATGATCACAGTAACTCTAGGGGTGAAGTTGGCCTTAAAACTCTCTAGGGACACCCCACAACCCCAGCTGATTTTAGCAGCTGATCCAACCTGGTAGGGTAGGCTTCACTAGAAAACAGTAGCTGTAAAACCCTTGAAAACTGGTAAGGCTGGCCTGGTTGCTAGAACTAATAGGGTAATGAGATTGCTCAATACACTATGTGATGAAATGAGTTATCTCACAGTCACTTACCTATAGATAACATTGTGAAGTTATCTAGCTTGGAATAAAACTTATTATTGTTTGTATAGGAAACATACACTATAGACTTACATAAAGCAGAGTGCATTTTGTAGTGTTGTCTTAACATGTGAAGCAAGACAGACTAACGGTTAAAATGTGACTTTTGTCAGATGAACACAAACTAATTTGGCACATATTACTATTATACTAGTAAGTATAAGGAGTGATGTAGAATTGCTGGAGAATGATTAGTGACATATCATAGCTATTTTATATTTAGTTCATTAGTGGCCACAGCTAATTTACATCTTGAGATCGGCCACTGGAAATTAATTTACTGTGACAAACAACAACCATAAACGCAATAAACTGTTGATCGGTCATGGCATGCTTTCAATACTTTAGAGTTACTAATCAATCCAAAACAAGTTTTATACACACATAAAATGGTATGCTGTGCTCAGCTGATCTCAGGTTCAATATTATCTCATGTGATGTGCGCAAAACATCATAATATGATGAAAAACTTACTAGTGGTGCGCTCGAATAGCGCAAATGCATGGCGAGCGAGTAAATATATGAGTATAGGTAACGATGATTTGTGAAGGAAAACACTAAATAATGGCAATGATTAGGCATGAAGAGTTAACAATAACAGAATTACCTGAATAAACTCGAAAGCAGTGGCAAAGAAGAGCAGCTTGGCAATTTGCCATTCAGTCTTTCGCCAAGGAGAGTAGCTATAAACTTTTGGTTTGACACTTAATTGAAAATACTGGAACTATGAACGCTTTACTACTTACGTAATTAGAAGCGCGGGCGAAATTTTTTGACGTACGCATACATACCTACATATATATATATATATATCTGAAATCTCAATTGAACACGACTGAGAGTCAGCTTCGCTCGCTTCGCTCGCTCGCTGAATTAAATGTTGGTATATTTTAAGACCAAGAGTATGGTTTATGTACATTAACACAAGTATAATAGCACATTTACAGTAGTGTGTAAGAATACACTTTCCCATGTGTGCTCAAAGTATTTCCAGATTATGTGTGTAAACAATTTTGTAGTACATTGTTCTACTACTAGTCTATTTATACCACTCTAACCAGATTATTTTGGTCGTCTAGGTCAAAACAATGCCATAATACACCTACATCTTTAAAAATAGAGTCATTGTATGTTGGAAAATAAAGTTAACTAGCACTGATGTTGCATAACTACATAAAAAACCTTTTAGCAATATTTGTTGATCTTTCAACAAAACTCCTGGACTTCATATAGGCCTTTGCAATTTTGTTTATCCAAAGACACAATATGGTTCTGAGTCAACATATAATGTCATGTCTAGTTTCATTTTCCATTAAAATAAAAAATGAAAAAAGGACCTAACAAGTTAGAAACTGAAATACTTATCAGTATTTGAAGTCAGTTTGATCGATCATTATTTTCCATCATGTTCCCTAACACTAAATAAAAATTCCTCCTTTCTCTCTGGTAATTATATATTGAGATCCTCCACTGGTGTATTAAGGAGTGTATATTGTGATATGACAAACAGATTTGGAGGTAGTTCTCTAGGATGGACAAGAGTAGCTATGTTCGATGTTAACAACTGTCCCAATGGCTTCATGACCCATATGGATGGTACAATAAGGACATGTATAGTAAGTGAAGATAATGTGGGATGCGCTGAAATTGTGTATTCAACTTTTAAAATTTCTTATACCAAAATCACCGGTCAAATTAGGGGATATCAAATTGGAACTTTAGATGGTTTCCAAGATGCGTCTGCTTATATAAGAAGTACGAACATTAGCGACAATTATGTTGATGGTGTTAGTTTAACTTCTGACAATGAACATGTTTGGACATTTGTGACCGGTTTTGGGAAAATCGGCCTAAACGCGGCAAACAAATTTTTTCAGTATCCCCGGGTAAAGCCTTATGGGTCGATTTTTTTAAAAAAAATTTTTATGGCAGAAATGGATAGACACCAGTTAGCTCTAGCTTATGACGCAGTTGTAAGCTCTGGCGTGCTGTAGAACTCACACTAGGAGGCTAAAAACACTAGCCGGTTGGACTCGTGTACGGAGAGTTGCTAAGAAATTATTGGCGGGCTTTTCACTAACAGCCGGGAAAAAACTGTAGCTAACTAATTCACTTACTAATCTACATAATTCATGTACTCACGCAATTCTCGCCATCATAGTTTCTTAAAGAGCCCTGCATTAAGCCTTTTAGACTTCTTTCAATCCGCCTGTAACCGGTTTATTCCATAGTGTCCCGGAGACACGCAGTAATAGTATACGGACACAAGGCACGCCCCCTGACCTTAGCAACGCCTTACCCGGCGTTTTTTCGAAATCAGCAATAATAAGTTTAGCAAAAATACTGAAGTGTTGTAGTGCGTAGGGCGAAGACGGCTTGTGCTACAGCTTCCAAATTAGGAGGACGGCATCCCAAGACCCCGTGCAGCCCACTGGTAGAATAAATTAGAAAACTTTAGATGCCGCGTTTAGGCCGATTTTCCCAAAACCGGTCACATTTGCTGCTGGTTGTGATTGTAACAGCAGGAAGCCTGATACTATTAGCAGCAACTACACTTGTGACAAACGTAAATCATCCTGTCGTATGGATGCCAATTGTAACACTCCACTTTGGTATTCACAGAAATGTGGTTAATCTTCTCTTTGGTTTCTAAGGACACAGGGTCATCCTACTACAGCTAATATTAAAGTGAGAGTTTGTCGTAATCAGGATAGAGATGATGAAGACTTGGCTATTTCTAAACTTGAACTTTATGTGCAATAACTGCAAACATGTTGCCAAAAGTATACACAATAAAGTTTTGTATAGTGTTTTTAGTATGTTCTAATAAACTATATAATGTGTGATAATTATCAGCATATTTTCAATTTTTAAAAAATTAGAACAGTGGTAAGGTTTTATAGAAAAATTATTTAATTTCCTGTCACAGCACAGAAGACTTTAATATAGTACACCCTATCCTGCACTGCAAGATGTTTCATATTTTCCAATGAAATAAAATATATCGATAAATTATACTTCGAATATAGTAATAAAATTAAGAATAATTTTTATGACTACATTGCAGCGTGAAAACCCACCAAACACATACCAAACATGTGGTGTGAATGTCCACCATCAATGCATAGTGTGTCCTTCACACTCTACAGAATGAGTTTTATTGTGAGGAAAGATTATTGAATTTATGAATGCAAATATACCGACATCCACACACATTAAAGTAACTTTAGTTCACTGTTTCATCTAGTCCTTATGCTGCAATTCCACCTGCCTCATCATCTACTAAAGCTGACACCATTGGCAGGCATTGAGGGGGCAATCAACCATTGTTTCAGAGCTAACTCCATCACTTATATGTTTGATGTGGGGGGTACAGACAAAATAATACAGAAGATAAGAACAGGGCACAGGTTACTGGAAGCTGATTACCATAGAATACCATAGGTGATAGAAAGGGAACAAAAACACCAGACTAATTAGTTGAGTGTGTATCAACTTGGTAGTAAACTATGGACTACTTTAGTAAACAATAAACAGTGTACCAAACTTAAATACACATGTGGTGTTTGCTAGCACTTATCTCTAGGGTTAAAGAATAACACTTAAACCATGTAAACTTACCTGTTTTCAGAGTTAGCAGAATGGGATTGCTAACAATACAAAACACAGCAGAAGAATGAAGTGTACAGAAAAGCATTGAGTCTGTCCAAGTTGAGTTGGCCAGAAAATAACTTGAATAACTTTTGAACTGAAGTAGCTATCCCCCGTTTGCACCATTCCCATAGCTATTTTGTGAGGAAATATTTGAATTTATTTTTGTGAGGAAATATTTGAATTTATTAATGGAGATACCGGTATCCACCCACATATATAAATGCAACTTTAGTTCCTACTGTGCTTCATCAAGTTCTACTGCAGTGGTTCCATCTTCGTCAATGTCTACTAAAGCTGCCACCAGGGGAAATGGGGGAGGGGGGGGCAGTCAACAAACCATAGTTGGAGAGCTAACGCCACTACTCAAATGCTCGACGCGGGTTCGAGAAAATAATATAGAAAAGAATAGCACACCAGTCACTGGAAGCTTTTTGTAATGATGAAAGATGAAATTATAAACAGCATCAAGAAATCTCGAACATTTTGCACAGCCCAAATGATCTGTATAAGATTCTCACAAATACAAATTTGCCAGTATTTACGATCATCAAGCACCTCTGTTTCTGGCATTATATATCATTAAGTAGTTTATATAGTTGCACTAGCTGTCAACATTACCACCATTCCAACTTGATTTAATACCCACTTAACTAAAAAATGGTTGAACACTTTATGACTTATCCATGAACACTATGAATACTAAACATAGCCTGTTTATTTTTTGTTATTTATATGTACATATTTATGCCATCAAAAGCACACGTAGCAAGGGAAATATACAATGCAGGAGGAAAATTAGCAGGGAAATAACATTTTTCATTCATGGTCATTACCGCAGCAACTATATGGTATAAAATATAAATATTTTATAATTATTAAATTGCTATTGAATTATGAATTCTTTAAACTCTTCTCATGCTATGCTCATTGTCTTCAATAATGTATTACTTCAGCTGCCAAAATTAGACTTTTTTATTATATGTTATTGTTGGTGTATTTTTTGCCCAATATATTATATTTATCATAGATGTTACTAATAAAATTGAATATAAAGATGTTATTATGTAAGTAATATTTTCAAGTACATGACCCTCCTAGAGAGCATTGATTTTGAATCAAAGGATTTTCTCACATTTTACTTACAATGCTTCAATGCCAAATAATGTCATGAAAGTAGTCCAAGTGTCCATAAGTTACTGTAATTAAACTAGTATGCACTTAGTTACACTCACAATAACTACCACTTGGTTAGAGAGATTTGACTTATTTTGTCTTAATTGCTATGGACAAACATGTACCAGTGTCATATATTTTACTGAAACAATTGTTTGTTTGTCATAAATTGCTTTTTTATCCCAGGTGCACTTCACATAGCTACTTTTTTTGTGGCGATAGAAATGGAAGGAAACACCAGACTAATTGGTTGAGTGTGTATCAACTTGGTAATAAACTATGGACTACTTTAATAAACAATAAACAGTGTACAAGACTTAAACACGCAGATCTTGTGTTTGCTAGATAGGATTAAAGAATAACAAAACTAAGTAAACTTACCCATTTTCAGAGTTAGCAGAATGGGATTGTTTACACTACAAAACAGCAGAAAAATGAAGAGTACAGATAATCATTGCACAACAGTCAATTAAGTGATAATGAATTCATTTCTGATCTCAAGATAATATCGTAACATAGTTCCATTATTTTTCCACAAGTATTGCGCTATTGTATTAATTAACTATACACATGCCAAATTATCAGCTAGTGCAAGTTTCCATATCATACGTACAAAAACACCAGTACTGAAGTGGCAAGATTGGTGTTTGTTAATTAATATAGCTAGCTAAATGTTTTTTTGCTCGTTTAACTGAAAAAACTAACAAACAAACAATACTAATAGCTACAATTAGGCTAAAAATTATTAGTATGGAATAATAATAGTTAACTATTGGTTGTGATTATTCCATAAAAGTTAAAGAGCATACCATCCATAGATTGTGTTTAATGAAAAATATGAATGACTATTGTTGAATAGGAAAGACAATAGCATTACAGCTTTAATGTATTCATGGTACTCTATCGTAAATAACAATGAAATATTTGGCAACTATATTTTGCCTTCCTCTAATATTCATATTTGTCCGGTAATATTATTGTGAAGATAAGCAAGAGCTTAGAAAAGTTTATTTTAAGACATGGATAACACTTCTGAAAGTAGCTATTTTTTCAGGATAGATGAAAATCTAGAAAATATCTGTTTTGTGGGACATAGTTCATCATAATAACAATCATTGGCATGTGTGGTAGCTGAAAACATGGCTGAGTGCCCCATATAATGTATTTAACTCATACGGTTCAGTTACTGGATGAACAAGATGATATAATAATAAATACTTACATTATTATGTGATGTTAACAATGATTTGTCTAGCTACCTGTAATAGCATAAACAAGAGATCTAATTTTAAAGGTTGCAAAAAAGTAAATGTTTATATAGTTACTGTACACTAAAGTTTTGAGTGTAATTGTAGCAGTCAAGGGTCTTTCCAGTAGTCAAATTGTATCCAATAGCAGTACTTACAAACAATGATTTTGTTTTAGTAGCCCAGCTACTTAGACAATATGTTATCTTTTTGCTATTAAATAACTTAGAAATTTAACTAGACAGCAGTAATTGTGATTAAAAAGAATCCACTATTTCCAAATATTTTATTATTCACAATAATATACATTTGGGTCCCAGCAAAGCCAAAGTCCATTTCTCATTAAGATTAACCCTACTTTATAACTTTTCTTATTCCGTCTCCTCTTATAATGCCGTTGTCCTCTAAACAAAAGTGAACAGGACACTTACATAAATGGACTACTTGTTGCTGGCTATTATGCAGTTCCATTCTCATAAACAAGTGCTTAGCTAATAGTGCACATAATTGAATGTGTATTTTGTAATTTAAAGTATATACAAGCTCTCTGTAGCTATACATGATGTTATGACTGGTGTGTTTTCCTTAAAGGAAGTCAGTAAGTTTAAAAGCACAATTTGTGATAGAATCTACCACTCATTCAAGTGTCAACATGAGTGGTCAAGCTACTACAGAATTGTGTTCTTCTATAGATTTGAGCAAACAGAAAACGAAAAAGCCTGCTCGTAATAAGGATAGTAATCTGTCTGGCTCCAATATCAAGATGCTCAATACGAATGATATGAAAGATCACAGGGCAATAAAGAAAAACAAGTCTCAATTATCAAAGGAAAAGTCAAAATTTTGCCATACTTCATTCACTAATATATTAATAGTATTCATTTTCATTATGACATGGCTGGTATTTGTTGCAACATTTATAATGGTTGTTATATTATATCTTAAAGTATTGACATTGGAAACTGCCAATGTAGCCAATGGTGTCTCCATCAGCAACCAGCGACAAAACAATTTATCGATAAATTCATTTTTAGTTGGAGCAGATGATAAAATTAGAGAGACAATTGAAGAAACATGTCCTTATTGCACTGTTAATCTGTCTAAATTTGTATCTGATGAGACTTATCAGAATACATCTTCATCAATAATAAAGGTACATGAGAAATTCAATGCAACAATCAATAATATTCATAATATTATTGATAACATAACTTATAATTTTTCTATATTTAAAACACGTTTAACTGACCATGACTTCTCCTCATGTTCTCAAGCTTTGAGTACAGATTCCTCCTATCTCTCTGGTAATTATATATTAAGATCCTCCACTGGTGCATTGAGAAGTGTATACTGTGACATGACCGATACATTTGGAGGTGATTCTAAAGGATGGATGAGAGTAGCAAAATTGGATGTTAACAACTGTCCTTCTGGTCTCATGGCCCATACATCTGGTTCAATAAAGACATGTGTATAGTATCTGACAATAATGCTGGATGTACTGAAATTGTATATTCTACTGCCAAAATTTCTTATGCTGAAATTACTGGTCAAATTAGAGGATACCAAATTGGAACTTTAGATGGATTTATAGATATTAATTCTCAACCAAGAACCATGAATATTAGTGCCAACTATGTTGACGGTATTAGTGTAATTTCAAACAATGAACATATTTGGACATTTGCTGCTGGTTGTGATTGTAGCAGCATGAATCCTGATACTATTGGCAGCAACTTCACTTGTGACGAACATCCACCATGCAGACCTGGAGATTTTTGTAACACTCATCTCTGGGAATCACAGAAATGTGGCGAATATTCTCCATGGTTTCTAAGGACACTGGTTCACCCTACTACAGCTCATATTATTGTTAGAGTATGTCGTGATCAGAATAGAGAAGATGAAGACTTGGCCATCTCTACACTTGAACTGTATGTGCAATGACAACAATTATAATACAAAAATTGGTCAGAAACAAGGCTTGTGTACATTGTTATTTGTTTTTAGTATTTTAGTGACAATAATTTATTCTTAATATTATTTTTAGATGACCAGAATTTATGATGTATCAGTTCAATTTCTAAATAATTATAAAAGTGGTGAGCATAATCAAATCAAATAATAGAAAATCTAACTAAATCAGTAAAATAATTAGTTTTACTAAGTAATAGAATATTGCATACCTAGTGTAAATTCTAAATTGCTTCTTGAATATTAAAATTGAAATCTTAAAATAATCACTATGATTTTAGCTGCCTCAATTAGATTTGTTCCAATAGCTAGTTGTTGTTTTTTTACATATTATAAATGCTTCATTATAAACTATTCTTATGTTGAAATATTCTATTGTAACTGACTCACTGTAAGGGCTACAGATTTACGTACACAAGTTTTGCTTATGGCGTTACACACAAACTTAACAGTGCAAACAGAGTCATGAAACAAGTCCAAGTGAAAAAAACATGTACTCACGCTAACATGAACTTATATATAGTTAAACAAACTAATTTGGTTAAAGATATTTATTTTATAATGTCTGCATAAAGTTTGGCTATAGGTAAACATACACAAAAATTATTTTAACTGAAAGAATAATTTGTATGCCTTTTTAAATTTGTTTTTGTATTTGTGGTGCTAGAAAAGAAACAAAAAACATCAAGCAAAAGGGTTGAGTGCTGCATACACAATTTGGAACTAATTTACGAAGTACTTCAATAAACAATAAACAGTGTACAAAACTTAAACATACATATATAGTGAGCATTGACATGTATTATATGTTATAAAGACACTATTTAACTAAAAACTTGTCTGTTCCCACATACAGCAGACAAAATGTAGAGTACTGAACACGATAGCATTGTTGGAGTTTGTGGTGGTGTCACAAGTAGCCCTCATAAAGTATTGGATGGCTCTATCAATTATCCTGACACCTGAAGTTTCATAAGCCTAACTATACTGCTTGCACTAAGTTTTTCCCTCAACCCATCCTACGCCGTGCGCACAATATTGTAGTTATTGTAAGAATAAAATTACCAGAAGGTAAAGTTAGTAGCTATAATATGTGCACTACAAATACAGTAAGAGTAAAAGTTTTGAGAAACTGGAATGTTATACATAGTTAAGCTTAATCAATTATTGGGCGGGAATTACTAAAAAATTATTAAATTAAGGTAATCTTCACTGCAACAAGAAAATGTTAATGAATTTTCACTATTCAACTTAGTACATTTCTGATCCGAAAATACTATAATATTTATGATTAATTTTTCCACAAATGTATAATGTTATATAATATATAATATAATTATATAAATTGCATATAAAAATATGGCTAAAGCAATTTCTTTACTTTTGCCCCAATTCTCATGATGCTACTATTAAGAGTGAATTATTTACATTCCAATATGTATTAATTTGTTATAATTATATGATGAACTACCTGTGACTAAGTTTGCATATTATTGATTGCTCTTGCAAGTTTTACTGATAGTGTCAAAGTATGGTGAGGTTTAATGCACCAAGTTCCAACAATCAATTACTAAAGTATGGCATAGTATATAATTGGCTGAGTGGATACATATATACTTAAAATATACATATGTAGAGGAAATTATTGGCAATGTAGATCAAAAATATAATAAAGTAATGAAATAATATTAAATACATATCAGTAGATATGAAGTCTGTCATTGATTAAGTATCTTATCTATGTCTGAACATTTGATCAATTTCCAAGAGTGCATGTGCTGTTATTGCTAGAAACTTGACGTCTCAGCTAAATGAAAATCGTCTTTGACACATAGACTATTCTCCACAAATTTCTACACCATAAACAGTTTACGGAAATGATTTAATTCAAACTTATTAATTAATTAAAATTTTTCTTATCTAAGCCTACCAAAGACAAACATTCATCCTTTTTTATATCTATAATGATTAGCTATTGTTTATTATATTTTTCAATTTAAGAGTGGTGTATGCTATAACTACAGTCATTTGGTGAGACCACACCATCTTTTCTGCACATACAGTGTTGGTATGGAGGCCTGTGCTGATGTAGTACATTGAGCCTGAAATAATGTAACTGTAGCAGTGTGTTGCTGGTTTTCTATCATTCAGTGCGCACTCGCGAGAGGGTTACAGTAGTCGTCCTGTATGTTTGTCTGTCAGTCAATCAGTCTGTCTGTCTGTCTATCTATCTATCTGTCTGTCTGTCTGTCTGTCTGTCTGTTTGTCTGTCTGTCTGTCTGTCTGTCTGTCCGTCACACCCTGATTTTTTGAGATTTCTGGCAATAGTAGATTTAGGTACATGCAGAACCAAGATTTAGGACCTTTCACTGTGCTACCTTATTATTTGGGTGGGGGGGGCCACTTGTTAAGAAACTCGAAGCTTTCATGTGCTCTGCGTATATACAAGTTTTGTGGGTAACGCCCACTAGCGGCATGTCATAATCACGTGAGCATATAATTTCTTGCAGCCAGTGGTGTAGTTTATTCTGTGCTCAGGGAAGTTAACGGAGTTGAAAGAACGGAAGTTAGAGTTGAAAATGTGTACCAGTGAGTGTATCGGGCTTATGAAGACAGTTTTCAATGCACCATTTCCATGGCTTGAGTTATATTGATGCCTGCTTAAAATAGCTAAGATAGATTACTTGTTCATTTGGTCTGAGATTATAATTGTTATATATCTAGGAAGTGTTTAGTAGCGCTGAGTGTTTGAACCTTTGTTGCTTCATTATTCATGGCACTCACTTTTGAAATGTACATTGACCAGACCCAACTGTGGCAATTTTAAGTTAATCAATACTACTATATCAAGAATGAATGTACTGCTAATTAAAATAATTTTGAGAGTGAAAATTAAAAAATAAGACTCCTGAACGATAGTTCCCAAACAAGTTAAGATACTATAGCTACTTACAAATGTCACTTATTTTTTTAAGATTAAAATACATAAGTGCTCTAATGCACAAATAAGTATAATGAGCTATATTTACATAGCTATTATTATACAGGAAGTTAGTGTTATTTTACTATAAAAACACACTTTTAGACGGTAGCTTTCACTTAGTGAAACATGAGTGGGCAAGCAACTTCTGAATTGTATGCTGTTGTAGATTTAAGCAAAAAGAAGACAAAGAAGACTGTTAGTAATCAGGATGGAGATACATCTGATCAAGAAGTTAAGATGCATGATGTGCTCAATAGAAAACATCTAAAAGATAACATGGATCTTAAAAATAATGAGCCTCATTCATCAAAGGAAAAGTCTAAAATTTGCAAGGTTATATCATTTTAAAAAGTTGTAGTTTCCATTTTAATTATAACTTGGGTTATATTAGTCATTACATTTATATTAGTCATTAATGTCTATATATCAATGGACAACCAGCAACAAAACAAGATTACAAACAAACTTACTTGTTCAACCTAATTATTTTTATGCTAATAATGTGATAGTACTACAGTGTATGATCAGTAACTAGAAATAACTCAATTAAAGTAAGAGAGAGTTACTAACTTTTATTATTCCATCTCCACTTACAATGCCATTGCCCTCTTAACAAAAATGAACCATGAGCAGGACACTTATATCAGAATGGACTACTTGTTACAAGCTATTATGCAGTTACATTCTTATAAAACAAGTGAATTGTGCAATTAAGTGAGTGAGCTATAATTAAAAGTATACTAGCTTGTATAATAAACAAGCTCTCTGTGTATGTAGCTATCACGTGATGTTGTGACTGGCCTATTTTCTTTAAAGGAAGTCAGTAAGTTTAGAAAAACACTTTGTGATAGAAGCTACTACATATTCAAGTGTCAACATGAGCGGTCAAGCTACTTCAGAATTGTGTTCTTTTGTAGATTTGAGAGAACAGAAGACGAAGAAACCTGTAACACTCATCTCTGGAATTCACAGAAATGTGGTAACTCGTCTCCATGGTTTCTAAGGACACTGGATCATCCTACAGCAGATAATATTAGAGTGAGAGTTTGTCGTGATCAGGATAGACAAGATGAAGACTTGGCTATCTCTAAACTTGAACTGTATGTACAATAATTACAAACATGTTGCATAAAGTAGACAGAATAAAGTTTAGTAAAGTGTTATGAATATATTGTAACAAACAAGAATGTGTGATATATCAGTATAATTTCTATTAAAAAAATAGAGCAGTGCTAAGGTTTTATAAAACAAATGTCCTGTCACAGGAAGGACAAGTGCAATAAAGTACACCCTATCCTACACTTCAACAAGTTTCAATTTTTGCAGTAAATGAAATAAAACATTGGTAAAATTTATTTAGCTTTTAAAAAAAGCAATAAAATTAAGAATTAATTTTTATTACTAGAATATGTTATAGTTAACCCAAGGTACTGAGGGAATATTGTTGATAAATGGTTCATTCTCGAGGTTGAAGCCCGAGAGAGAGATGTAGTTAACAGATAATAATCCTGGGGTTGACTTGGGTTATCCATTTTTACCATAGTTTCACTACTATTTTCACTACTGCAACAACAAGCGAGTATTATTGCGAGGTAATAATTGATTAACTAATGCAAACACCAGCATCCACCACGTATAAAAGAAACTTTTGTTCCTACTGCTTCCTCTAGTTCTTCTTCCATCTTCCTCATCATCTACTAAAGCTGCCACTTTTGGCAGGCACTTATAGGAGGCAAATAACCATAGTGTGAGAGCTAACTCCACCACTCATTGTTTGATGCTGGTAGAGGGGTGGGTTTCGGAGAAAATAATACAAGGCACAAGATACTGGAAGCTTTCGTATTGCCAAAGATGAATAATAAACAGCATCAAGAAGTCTCGAATGTTTTGAGCAACACAAGTGACCTGATATAAGATACACACAATACAAAATTACCAGCATTCACAATCACAAAGCACCCGTGTTCCTGACATATCTTTCTGTAATCTACACAGTTCTACTAGTTATCAATGTTACCACTATTCAAACTTCATTTAGTACCCACCCTATTAACAAAGTTAGTCTTATCGATCAACACTGAATACTAAACACAGCCTCTTTATTGTTTTTTGTTCTTATGTATATGTACGCATTTATGCCATTATATCAACCATTTTATTCACTTAACTTGAAGTGGATAATTTTGAATGTAGCTGGCTACATGATTGTGTCCAGCTAGCTAAAGTTTAGAATTTTATTGTTTGAATAAAAACTTGGCCATTGCCTTTGGAAATGTCAGAATAATAGCTGATAACTGTCCCAGTACAAAAGTGCAAACAGCAGAGGAAATATACAATGCTGGAGGAAAATTAACAAACTAACTACTGCTTGGTTAAAGACATTCGACTTACAATGTCTTCATGAAGTTTCCCTATAGATAAACATGCACCAATGTCATATTTATTACTGAAATAATTGTTTGTTTGTCATAAATTATTGTTTACCCAAGGTGCACTACACATAGCTACTCTGTTTATCATGGTGATAAAAATGAAACAAAATAATACCTGGCTAATCAGCCTGAAAGGAATTGAATTTGAATTGGAAACATTTTAATGTGTTTTTTTTTTCACCGATTGATTTCGATAATGAGGAAGGACCCCAAATGTCATCATAACTGAAATAGTTATCTTAAAGTAACCATTTAAAGAGCTCTTTAGTTGATAAATTTTAATAGTTTGTGAATACTTTAATATTAATAAATTCAGAAATTATAATGCAGAATTTACCAATTTTAGGGATACTATAATGTTTTACCTGTAAAATATGAATAGTGTTATTCTCCTATATTTTTATGAATACATTTCTGCTCTCTAGATAATATCATAATCTACTTCCATTATTTTTGTACACACATCAAATTATCAGTTAATATAAAAATTAATTAAGAAACAAGATCAGTATCTGGTTTGCTGAAGGTTTTATATTTAGTAATAGAATTAACTTTGAGTCCAAAATTCAGCACAAGTCTTCATGCATGGCTAACCTAATCTCAACACAACTTTAGTTCAATATTAGCAGGAGTTGGTCATCATAGAATTCGTACCATTATTCACTTCATTGCTGTGGTCTCTATACATAAAACAAACACCAGTACTGAAGTTACAAGATTGGTGTTATCAATGAATATAGCTAGCTGAAATATTTTTTGGCTTGTTTAACTGAAAAACAAGCAAACACACCAGTAGCTATAATTACGCTCAAAATTATCAGTATAATAATATTTGTCTGATATTCATGATATTATATCATAAATAAATAAGAAATATTTGGCAATCAATATTTTACTTTCCTCTAATATTCAAATGAATATTGTTCCTTTCTGTCTGGTAATTATTATTGTGAAGACATCAACAAGTACTTTGATAAGTTTATATTGTGACATGAATAACACTTTTAAGAGTAGCTATTTATTCAAGATAGATGAAAGTAACTAAACTAACGTTACAAAAGTATCTGTCCTGTAGGACTGAGGTCATCATAGTAACAATTAATTGCATGTGCAGTAGGTGAAAATATGTCTGGTGCACCCATATCATAATTATATTAATTTATTAGATTCAGTTACTGGATGAAGAAGAGGATAAACGAATGGATACTTACATAATAGTATCTGTGATGTTAACATTAATTCGTTTAGCTACCAACAAAAGCATAAACATTGGGATCACATGCATCAAATATTTAACTAGCGACTAAAAATTGTAAGGTTGCAATAAAGTAAATAATCACATAGTTACTGTACAGTAAAGATTTGAGTGCTCTTTAAGTTTATGCCCTCCATAATGTTGTCCAAGCTATCTGAGACAAAACAATAAACTCTGTATTTGTTTATGTACACTGTTAAAAATGGGGTGTTTAGATAACTTAGTTTTGGTGTTAAATAGGAGGTGCTGCCTGGACACCCTAGTTTAAAGCCTAATATTGTCTCCATAGTTAATCGGAACTAAACGATATTTGAAAGGAAGAAACTAATGGATATAAGCTATTATTATATAAGTTCACTTGGTAAAATATGCATTGGTGTAGAAGTTATAAGGGCTTAAAGTGGGGTGTCCGGACAGCGCCTCCTAGTAAACACCTCGCGAGGTGTTATTTAAGCACCCCTTTTAACAGTGATAAACATTCACACTTAATGGCAAAAGAAAAATGAAATGATGTGAAAGATTATGAAGTTTCAGTATTAAATACAGTTAAAAATTTGTCAAGTGCTTAAAAGTATTTGTAATTGAACTAATATGCATTTGGAATCACCAACAACTACTATTTGATTATAGAGCATTCATTGGCTTGCTATTATTGGTTCTAGAAAATAGGCTTACAATGCATGCATGAAGTTTGGCTATAAATTAACTTACACTATAAGTTGTTTAACTGAAGTAATGATTAGAAAATGCTACTCAAGTGTACTTTGCATAAAATGTTTTTTCGGTAGTAATAGAAATGGAGCATAAGCCACCAAGCAAATACGTTGAGTATTTATACAACATGAAACTAAACTATGGACTACTTCAATACACAATGACAATAAACGATGTACAGAAACTTCAATGTACATCTGGTGTTTGGTAGCACTTACCTTCCAGGGTTTAAATATACACTAAAAAAACTTTACTTCTATAGCTATCATACTCCTTGTACAGGAGAGGGTAGTTAAAAATAAAATCACCAGAAAGGTACACTGAGTAATTATTATTTTGACAAAAAATAATTTAATGTAAACTTAGAAAAAAATGATAGAAAGATAAAAATGATCAGTTTGATATTGCTAAAAGCATCAGATGCAGTAACAGAATAAAGGTTGATTCCAAAAATTCAAATAAGCTACAAGACTTCATAATGGCTAATTTAATCTTAACAGATCTTTAGTTTAACATTAGCAGTTGTTGGTTATCATGAAATTCATTGATGACTATTCACTTGGTTAATGGTTTCTATATGTCAATAAATACAACACTATGAACTAAAGAGTAAGATTGGCGTTCATCTATTCAGCCAGCTGAAATGTTTTTAGTGGGGCATATCAGTTGAACTATGGACAGATGAACTCATTCTAATGGTCCAAAATTCAGGATGATACACAGGGCAAAAACCTGAATTTCTTGTAGTCATGTGTAATTAGGACATTTCATACTTTCACCACCATTTCTGTAGATTATGGGGCTAAATGCCTTGCACTATAATCACATTTGATATCTAATATAATATGTGACAGAACTTGGGAAAAGGGATCAATTATGAAAAAATCAAAAATGTACATAAGAGCCCGAACACCGACAATTTTTTTTCTTTGGATTTTCTTTTTATTAGCCCACTGGTATCATTTACTTGGTTACCATGGTTTGTATATCAATAAATACAACACAATGTAGCTACTAAAGTCGCAAGATTGGTGTTCATCAATAAACGTAGCCTAGCTAAAATGTTTTTTAGTATGAGCAATATCCCTGGCAGGACTACTAGTTGGACTACGAAAACCTGAATTCATATTTTTTGGCTTAAAATCCTTACATAACAAAAATAACAATGTGATCATGAAACCAACAGGAAATGACCAAATCAAAGTGACTCTAATCAATGGCATGTACCAGTTTGTTTTATTTATTTTCTCAGTTAACATAATTTTGAGGAAGTTATAAATATTATCTTCACTATTGGATTAATCCAAATTTATGAATAACATAGATAACTAGAATTTATTGACAAATTAAAAAAATAGATTTTTCACGTACCATCACCATTCCTATCTTTATTCTCAATTCTATCTCCCTCTGACTTTCTGCTGTCCTACAAAGCCCTGCATTGACAAAAAAATTAATAATGCAATAATAAAACAGATTATGGTTTAGTATTTAACTGTAATACCACTGTCACATGTGTCTGAAGAAGTTGACTGTGATGAATTTCAATTATATAATCACACTCCTTTCATACTTTTCTTGAAATCATACTATTTACAACTTATTATTAAAGCAGAAGAGATGCTATTAGAAATAATGTTTACTAAACAATACATATAGGTTTGTTAAGTGCATTATTATAAATGAAGAGTTCCAGTAACACCGCAAGGAGAATTCCCACGAGAGAGAGGAATTTATGCCCCAGCCATGTTTCTTAAACACTGCACAAAGGGTTACAATATAATAGTCTGAGAGGTATCAGGAAAATATCTTTAGCAGAGTTGTATATTTAAAACCTTCTGTAAGACTAAGTAATAGTTAGAGCATAAGCGCGCATGCTCTAACTATTTTAGATCTATTTTAGATCCCGTTTACCCCCATATGCACAGTTTCCACTAGCAACTTTGTTTATCAGCATTTTCGCAGAAATGGCGGTGTCAAGCGAATTTCCGGGCCCAAAATTAAAATTCAATTAAAATTCAATTGAAGCACACCGGCAAGTTTACTTTAGCATTGTATATTATAGCTGCCAGCTGTTATCTCCAGATCTAACTCTAACGTGGGCTGCTCTGCGTAAGGTGCTAATAGCTCATATTGACCACACCTCATTCACACAACTACAAAATTAGTGGTAAATGAATGATTCACAATGAAAATACAAAAAATCGTTTGGATAAAGTAAAGTTTTATTAACATGAGTAACATAAATATTATTATTTAAAACCCACTATGTTCAATAGAGACATACCTGCATTGACACTTAAAAATATAACATAACAATAAACAACTGTTCTAACAAACTCAACACTCCACTCCAAACATTCTCACATATGCAACTAAATACTATTCTAAACACACACACGAACGTAACTGTGCACTATTATAAAACACACTCACAAACACAACTAAAATCTTTTCTAACCAATGCAAACAAAAAATATATTCTGAACACAGACACAAATGCTACTATACACTCTATTCTAAAACATACTCACAAACTCAACACTCTATTCTTAACACGTAAACTCAACAAAACACTCTATTTTAAACACACACCCTCAAACACAACTAACTGCTCTATTTTAATTATAATGTATCTGAATAATCTAGACAGCATAATACTGAACACAAACTGAAGTGTTAAAAATAATCATTACTGACTATGAAAAAAATAGGGAAGAAATTATGCTGAAATAATAATGGATGAAGACATCAACTTCATGGCAATAACATAACACAAAAACCTTTCCTTCCCGACTTAATTTGACCTCAATGTTGAATGCATCGATGAGATGACCTCGGGCAACAACAGTTAATCAAAATAATTACCATTTTATTTTTATTTTTATATATTGTTGGCTCATCTAACAGCATACCAACAAACTTTGCCTTATCGCTTGCATAGAGCTTACCATCAATATAAATAACAAGACCGTTGGGTGATTCTACTGCCCATAACAATTCCATACATTTTAACTACCAAAAAGGAATTGACAAATTTGTATAATACCTGTACATAAAAAAATACAAACACAAGACAAAATAAAGTATTATTAGTAGATCATAAAACTACTGTTCTTTCATCATAGGCAAGACAAAACTTGGGCACAGGGGCGACTGTCATTGCAGACACTAAAAGACCATAACTACGTCAAAAATGTCAAGTTGGAATAGAGCAACAAGAACATCCTAGAAGAGTATATAAATTTTGTACGACAGTTACAGAAACACAACACTGTGTACAAAACACCAATTTTAGTGCAGTACATGAAATTATCTATGATCAATGTAGCAGTGTTATGCGTAAATTTGATAACATTCACATACACAATAGCATGTCAAAAGTGAATGTCAAAATGAAATTCTGCTGAATAGGCTGTAAAGAGACCCAGTACCAACCTACCCTACGTCAGTAATGATCATCGTAAAGGTTGTATGAATACATTCCACTAAAACAATACAAACACAACACAATGATTTTGTTTGCTATTTGTATATTTTACCACTGTCATGCACACGTACCCTTCCACGAACATAATAAGAACATACACATAATCATACAAATGATTCTCAATTTACCCTGGCAATAACAATATAAAGTACGTCCAACCCCAGTATGTCTACCACTAAACAATCCAACAAACAACAAATTTGTTGTCCAGCTATAGTCACCTGTAGACCTAACAACTACACACAAACAAACCTTAAAAAGTTAGCCTCCCTTCCCATTACTATAAGTACATAAATAAATTTGAATATGAATTTGAATTTGTTAAAATTAACAAAAAAACAACAACAACAATATATAATGTATGATTAAAAAACTACTTAAGAGTAATACAGCTATATTTTGCTAGCTATGCTAACAAGAAGGCTGTTTTAGTGATAGAAAATACGTAAAAAATGAGCTTACTAGGGTCAGAAATGTTTTCATTTACTTCAGAGTCACAGCTGCTGAATTCTGAATCATCAGCTCTGAAACTAGGTCCACTGTAAGTGTACACCTAATCTCCCTCCTCTCCATTTCAATCTGAATCAGGAAACTTAGTGGTGTTCTTGAGCACAAATGGTGAGAGAGATTAAAACAGTATTGTTAAATGATCGATTTTAACATTAACACTTACGCTACTAAAAAAAAGTCAAGTTTTTTATTAAGTACATAATTATAGTAAAGTGGTTTCAATGCCATAGTAACTATTCCCCACAACTGTATGAATTAAAAAAATGACAAAATATGTTATTTAAATGTTTTCTTAGTAGTTGCTTTCCACAAAATTTTTACACAACTGGACATACTTACACAAGACTTACGTTCATGGTTACAGACTTAAAACACCACTGTATGCTTGCAGTCATTGTGAAATTAATTTGTGGCCTATGTGTTCTTACGAGCTGTGTCAACTTTCAATTTCAAAATTCTTTTGCAGGTGCGAGCATACAATGGTGTTTTTAGTATGGACTGATAGCTTGTAAACCATTAGGACATGTTTTAAATATTACTCCTTGTACAGGAGAGGGTAGTAAAAATTAAATCACCAGAAAGGTACACTGAGTAACTATTATTTTGACAAAAAATTTTAAACTTAGAAAAAAATGATAGAAAGATAAAAATGATCAGTTTGATATTGCTAAAAGTATCATATGCAGTAATAGAATAAAGGTTGATTCCAAAAATTCAAAAAAAGCTACAAGACTTCATTGTGGTTAATTTAATCTTAACAGATATTATTTAGTTTAACATTAGCAATTGTTGGTTATCATGGAATTCATTGATGACTATTCACTTGGTTAATGGTTTCTATTATATCAATAAATACAACTCTATGAACAAAAGAGTTAGATTGGCATTAATCAATTCAGCCAGCTGAAATGTTTTTAGTGGCACATATCAGTTGAACTATGAACAGGGGAACTCATTCTAATGGCCCAAAATTCAGGAGGTTACACAGGGCAAAAACCTGAATTTCCGGTAGTCATGTGTATTTAGGACATTTCATACTTTCACCACCACTTCTGTAGACTATAGGGCTAAATGCCTTGCACTATAATCACGTTTGATACATAATATAATATGTGACAGTACTTGGGAAAATGGACAAATTATTAAAAAATCTAAAATGTACAGTAGAGCCCGAACACCGACAAATATATTATATATATTTTTTTGATTTCTTTTTAATAGCCCACTGCCTTTAGCTACACTGACACCAAATTTGAGTGGCTGAAATCGTTGTAAGGGTCCAAGCGCCCCGATTAAACACAGCCACCTTTTACTCTTTTTGTTACCCTCCTTGCGTGCTCGGAAATCCAACCAGCGAGTAATTGAAAATCGTTGGCGAATTCAATTTGGTGCCTAGCAACAAATTACCGTGACCTGGGAAAGTTGTGGGTAAATTCTTGTAAGTTTTTGTTATAGCACCGTAGCAACAGAATAGAAATAATAAATGTGAATATTCAATATAAATTGATGTTGCTATTTATGAGGTCTTGTAGTTGGAGTTTGCAGACTAGGAGACTCTAGGGGACTATTATTGTGAATACATTGGAAGAATCAGCCAAATCTCTATCTCTGACTGGACAAAGGTTTCAGTGATAATGAGGACTTCAGTCACAGATACATATTATTATATTCATTGTTCATTTGTTCCAAAACAGGCAACAAGCTGGCTGACTCACTGAAGACAAATATAATCCTAAATTTTGCTAGCCAGTGAACTAACAAACCAAGCTAGTGGATCACTTCTAAAAGAGTGACTGCATTATAGTTACCATGACTTACAATAACTATCAAACTGAAAGAGAAAAAATAACAGCACAAAAACAACCTGCAAAACTATGTCTATCATCTAGTGCTACTTAAAGCCATACCTGTTTAGTACCCTTACACTGCATAGGGTTTGAACTGAGTAAGGCCTCCCACATCAACGAACTAAGCAGCCAACTACAACTTACTGCCGTTCAGCTGAGAGCCACCATTTCCCAAGCATAAGTAAAAGTATCGTGCGTAATCCGTAACATGGACTTCTGTTAGATTACGTAATTCAACGTCAACTCCGCCCAGAAATTGAATAAGACGTTCTCATTGCGGTTTTCTCAAAAAATAACTGTGCTCAAGTTGGTTAGACTGCCGCTCGTATATTCAGTGAACCACGCATCGCCTGCTTATAAACTTGGTATCAAAATACTCCACATGTAGTGCTCTACACAGTGGTATAAATAACTCATTTTTCAATTTTTAACGCAATTGGTTCTTTTTCCCAAGTACTGTCACATTCAATTGAACCTGGGTACTAATGGATGAAATATAAGTATGATTATTATATTAGATATGGAAATGTAAGGATACAATTTTAAGAAATACTGCACAGAAAGAGAAATATTAAAATCTATATTAACTGTCTACAGACACATAACTAGGTGTAATTTTATTGAGGTACTTGATTGTAATTGTACATCCCTCAATAAAGGAGCATAATGAGCACAATAGCTAGGTAAAGCTTCATTATTACATTAAGAGTGTTATTAATGTGTTAGCTTCTTTATTTTTTCCATTTCACATCTCTCAAATAAACACCTTCTTAAAGTATGCATCCCTCCCAACAACAAGGAAACATGTACAGGACACTCAACAATGTACATGTTCATAACAACTAAAATGCAATAGTAATACTACAACCAAGTGTTTGTACAATGCATTAATGACTGAATAATATATTGTTACAAGTATTCAAGCCATTAAAATGTACAAGTAATTTGTGTAAACATCACATGATCTTATGACAGAGCCATTTTTTAAGTATTTCTCTACAGGAAGTTATTATAATAATTACAATAAAGGCACACTTTGTGATAGAAGCTTCCACTTGCTATCATATTAAAATGAGTGGACAAGCAACTTCTGAATTGTATTCTGTTGTAAATTTGAGCAAGAAGAAGACAAAGAAGCCTGCTAGTAATCAGGATGGAGATACATCTGATCCAGATATTATGATGTATGATGTACTCAATAGAAATGATTCAAAAGATAATGAAGAATTCAAAGATAAGCCTAATTCCTCAAAATTTCGATATATTTCGACTACCTTTAAATGTATGGCCTTTATTTTAACTATAACATGGATTATGTTAGCCATAATATTAATAATGGTCACTATAATGTATCTTGAAATTTCTACATTGAAAATTGCTGGTGTTGTCTCCACCAGCAACCAGCAAATTAATGGTTCCTACATGAATTCTTCTTCAGTCAAAAATGACGATAACATCAGAGAAATCATTAATGAGGCATATTCTAATTGCTTTAGTAATCTGTCTAATATTATGCTTAATATCAAGACTTATCAGAATATATCGTCTTCATTGTTAAAAGAAAGACATGAGGAATTCAATACAGCCATCAATAATATTTACGATATTATCGATAACGTAACTTCTTATTTGTCAGTACTAGAAACAAGTTTGATTAATTACTTTTTCTCATCATGTTCTCAAGCATTGAGTAAAGATTCCTCCTATCTCTCTGGTAACTATATATTGAGATCCTCCACTGGTGCATTGAGAAGTGTATATTGTGATATGAACAATACATTTGGAGGTGATTCTAAAGGATGGATGAGAGTATCTAAATTGGATGTTAACAACTGTCCTCCAGGTCTCAAGGCCCGTACATCTGGTTCAATAAAGACATGTGTAGTATCTGACAATAATGCTGGATGTACTGAAATTGTATATTCTACTGCTAAAATTTCTTATGCTAAAATCACTGGTCAAATTAGAGGATATCAAATTGGAACTTTAGATGGATTTAGAGATATTCGTTCTCAACCAAGAAGCATGAACATTAGTGCCAACTATGTTGATGGTATTAGTGTAACTTCTAACAATGAGCATGTTTGGACATTTGCTGCTGGTTGTAATTGTGACAGCATGAAGCCTGATACTATTGGCAGCAACTACACATGTGACAAACCTTCATCATGTGATATTGGTGTTTTTTGTACCACCACTCATCTCTGGGGATCACAGAAATGTGCCAATTCTTCTCCCTGGTTTCTAAGGACTCTGGATCATCCTACTGCAGCTGACATTAAAGTGAGAATTTGTCGTGATCAGGATAGAGATGATGAAGACGTGGCTATCTCTAAACTTGAACTGTATGTGCAATAACTACATGCACTATGCCTAAAATAGACAGAATAAAGTTTTGTACAAATTGTCATTTCTTTCCAAGTACTTAAATTACCAGAATTTGTGATATTTGTTAAATTGTATAAAATTAGTATAATAGATAACATAATTGAGTTGCATATAACATGAATGTAACAAAATAGTTTGGTATAATAATTAACTCTTACAAAGTAATACAAATAGTGTATAGTTATTCTTATGTTGATTATATACTCTGGTAACTGATCCATTGGAAAGGGCATATATTTTGTAACGAACGATTTGTTTTTGCTCCTACTCTCAAAGTTTCAATGGCAAATACAAGTCCAAATGTTTGAAATATATAATACAGTAGACCATCCTATATCTGGGCCTCACATAACCAGCTCCCTGCTTTATCTTGCCCAAAATTAAAATTCAATTAAAATTCAATTGAAGCACACCACAAGTTTACTTTAGCATTGTAGCTGCCAGCTGTTATCTCCAGATCTAACTCTACCATGGGCTGCTCTGTGGTAAGCAGTTAAGCAGCTAGCTATGGTAAATTCCTGAGCTTGAATGTAATGTGTGTGTTGCTGTAGGCTAATAATGGCTACCCCTACACCTTCAAAAAGGAAGCTTGTAGTTGATTAACTCTGTCATTTACTTTAATCATTAAAAAATCATTTAAACCAATTTTTTTAAGTGGCTTCACATATTCGGAAAATTCACTTATCCGAACTAGGGCTGGTCCCATATAGGTCGGATATGAGAGGGTCTACTGTATGTTATTGAACTAGTATGTACTTAGCTAAACCAAGTTAAGTTCCTGTTTGGTTAAATGGATTTGGCTTACATTAAGCACGAAGTTTGGCTATAAATAAACATGATCAGCAAGTTATGCTTTTAAAATAATTATATGGATGTATACTTTGGTTTCCCTTGTCTATTTCTTGGTATTCATAAAAATTAAGCAAGAACTTCAGGCAAAAGAGTTGAGTGCATACATAACTTGAAACAGAATATGTGAACTACTTCAATAAACTATGAACAATGTATGAATACTTAAACGTACGTCTGATGTTTGCTAGTATTTACTTTCTGTGTTAAAAAAAACACTATTTAGCTAAATAAGCTTACCTGTTGTCAGAGTACACAGTAATTAAACTTGCTCATGCTCCAAAAACATAACACAGGAATGAAGTACCATATTGAAGGAGCTCAAGATGGAGTCAAATGTAGCTCACATAAAGAATTGGATGGCACTGTAAATTTACTTAACCCCTGAACTTTAAAGTTTTTGTTTTGCCTAATTATACTGCTTACATCAAGTTGTTGCCCTAAACCCATATTCCATATCATACCAGGAAAAGGTAGTTACTTATACATTACAATAAAGGCTCTTTGGATTACAAATACGATAAGAGTAAATGTGGAGAGACAAGGCACAATGTTATGTGAGTCCTCCTGCTTATTGATGTAGAATAAAAATAAGTATTAAACTTCCGGGAGAAGGAGAGTTTTTGCGTAACCTAGCACAATAATAGTTATTATTGAATCCCAGTTTCATTCAGTGAACATTCAACTTGATGAAAACAATTGCTGGCCCTTTGTCTGCATTGGGAAAATTGAGATATATGCGTGGTTCTCACTTTCAGTTTGCAACTTTGTCAATAGGCTATAACGGTCTCTCATAAAAAATTATCATGAAAATTTACTTTTTCAGTTTTGGTAATTGACATCACTATTATTAATTGCTCCTCTATGCTTGCAAAATTATGAATTAGGTGCTGATTGTGAGGTACTGATGCTGTGAAAATCATATAAAAAGCTTTTATCTTCGATATAATTCACATATCTACTGTTTGTTTTTGAAGTGATAGAAATGGAACAAAAAAATCAGGAAAATAAGCTTCACATGAATACTGCTTGAAACTAAACTATGGACTATTAATAAACAATAAACAATAAACAATAAACATAAACTTAAATGCACATCTGGTGTTTGCTAACATATACCTCTAGGGTTTAAAATATACAATTATTTTTAACAAAGTAAACTTACCAGTTTTTTGGAGTCACCATAGAACACCAAAACATAACAAAAGTATGAAATACAGAAAAATGTAGTATTGTATGAGTTCAAGAAGGAGTCAAAAGTGGCTCACATAAAGAATTGGATGGCACTGTAAGTTAACTTAAACACATAAACTTTAAAGTTTCTTTAACCTAATTATAGTTCTTGTGCCAAGATGTTTTTCTATGGCCATTACATGTTATTATAGATAAATTACCAGAAAAAGGTACACAGAGTAGCTAGTTATGAATATAAAGATCTAGTAAGAATAAATGTAATGACACTAGGCACAATGTTACATGGCCCTCCTGCAAAATTTCCATAGCAAATAGAGTAGTGAAACAAGTTAAGCAAGGGTTTTCAAATTTACATATAATTGCACTAAGATGCACTTAGGTAGTACCAACATCAATTTGGTTAAAGATGTTTGCTTACAATGTCCGCATAAACATTGGTTATGGGTAAACATTAAGCCTAGTTTATGTTTAACTGAACAACAAATTATGCATTCTTAACTGTTTATAATATCCAGATGTACTCTGGCTACCCTGTCTGCTTTTTGTATTTGTGGTGATAGAAAAGAAACAAAAACATCAGGCGAGAGTTGAGTGCATACACAATTTGGAACTATATTGTGAAGTACTTTAATGAACAATAAACATTATACAAAAACTTAGACATACATCTGGTGTTTGAGAGCACAGTATACAACTAAGTACACTTATCTGTTGTCACACAAAGCAGACGAATAAAGAGTACCGAAGATAACAGGGATGTTACAAATAATGAGTCACATTAGTCATTGCATTTATTTTATTCTTTATTCTTTGGATATCATGAAACCCATAGATGACTACGTATTTACTTGGTTACCATGGTTTATATATATCAAATACAACACAATGTAGCTACTAAATTTGCAAGATTGATATTCATCAATAAACATAGCCTAGCTGAAATGTTTTTAGTATGAGCAATATTCCTGGTAGGACTATCAGTTGGACTACGAAAACGGGAATTCATTCTTTTGGATCAAATTCCTTACGTAACAAAACAGGAAATGACCAAATCAAAGTGATTCTAATCAATGGCATGTAGCAGTTTATTTTATTTATTTTCTCAGTAAACATCATTATATTTGAGGAAGTTATTAATATTATCTTCACTAGTGGATATGAATAACACAGATAGCTAGAATTTATTGACAAATGAAAAAAAAAAGATTTTTCACGTACCATCACCATTCCTATCTTAGAAATCTTTAGGACAGGCGATAATGGTGTCCCACTTCATTGAAGAAGTTGGGGGACTGCTGGAGTGTGATGGGGAGACGGCTGCACTTGTTATGGTGCACCAGACCGAAGGATAGTTCACCAACGATCATCTCATCTCTCAGGTCTAATTATAACAAATAATGGTGATAATTAATAATAATAATTAATTATAGTAATAGTAATAATAAAAATAATAGTATTAGTAATAATAAAATACATGTAATAATAATAATAATAATACAATAACCGAAACCACCTTTTTAGTGAGACCACATTTTAGAAATAAACATGTTTGCACAGACTCACTAGGTGATTTCTGTTTTTGAGAAGAAGTACCCCCAGTGCCAAGGTCTCTTCATTTACAACCAAGGTATTCATACAGAGGGATAGTGTCGTCATGTTAGGCAATTTAGCCGATATACATTACTGGTAGCCGATATTTTCAGGTAGATACGGACTATCAGTATGATGTGAATTAGTCAAACCATGACATAAAATAATTATTGTTGAGGACCGAAACTTGAGGAATACGGGGAAGTCATCAGACAATACGCCCGAGGTTGCCATGGTTCAACAATTTCATGTACTATGAGGGGGGGTGGGGGGGGGGGGGGGATCCCAGGGGATCCCACCCAAGCCAACGTTCCCCCCCCCAAACTGAAGTGCGCTAATAGAATTAGTAAAAGTGTCCCCCTCCGAAGCCCAACATCTCCCCTCCCACCCCCACCCCCAAAGCACAAGATTTCCCCTACCTACTCTCACATGAGCAAAATTGTACAGAAACAGAATGATACACAAATGATATCTGGTGAATATTTAGTAGAGCACTTATGGGCACCTTCACTAAAAATCTTTCTTTTGAAGGGAATGTACTTTGTTCCTAAAAAAATACTTAATTTTCATTACCATCTACAGTTGTTTGATTAGCATATTACCATACATAATATAGGAGAATGGAAGATGTTGACAGATTTATGCATTTTTATTGTACATTCTTCACAAAAATAGGCATGGGATCCACACTCTGGGCACCACACACATGCTGGGTTCAACATACAAAAAATATATATACTCCTCCAGAATGTTCAGGAACTACTCATCAACAGTATGAGGGAGTGGATTATTTTCAACGCTGAAACTACAACAATCAGATTCATTATAGGGTTCTGGGCTTCACTAACAGAAAGAAATGGAGCTAATGGATACTCTGCAGACTTAATTCTTAATCGTTTCCCACTTCCTCCAGGTATAGACTGGACAAAGTTAAGCCTTACAATATCTAGCATGTGAAAAATGAGTGTCAAAGTGAAATTCTGCTCGGTAGGCTATAAATAGACCCAGTGCCAGCATACCCTAAGTCGGAAAATATCATCATGAAGGTTCTACAAATATGTATCACTAAAACAATACAAACACAACACAATGATTTTGTTTGCTATTAGAGTATTTTACCACTGTGTCCTTCCAAGAACATAAAAAGAACATAGAAATATACAAATAATACTCAATATACACTGACAATAACAATAATATGAAGTACATCCAACCCCAGTATGTCTATGCCAAGCCGGAACAGATCATCTGGGCTACTCCTGTCAGGACACACCCCTAAAACACCAACAAACAACACATTTTTGTTCTTCAGTTATTATAAACTGTGAACCTAACTAAATATGTACTACACACACCCTAAAAAAGTAGCCTCCCCTCCCACAAATATAAACACAGAAATAAAATTGAATGATGTATCATGAAATAACAAGCATATTTTATCTAGCATTGGCAAATTTATAAAATTCAGAGAAGACGTTGCATCCAACCCCGGAGAGTCGACTGTAAATAAGCGGTTAGTCTGATATAATACCAAGTTACCACGGTCTCAATGTCATGTTTTACGGCTTCTACAATGCTTCTTGAGAAAGTTAAGCCATCTAAAAAAGCTTCTGTGACTGAGGTAACTTTTAATATACATCTTCATAGACACCGCAGTAAACATTTTTGACCAACCTGGTCAGTAAACAGTTTTCCTAGCTTTTGTAATGCTCTGGGCAAATATATTTCAAATTATAAGCGTCTTACTAATCATTAAGTGTCTCTAAAACATCTAAGAAGCTGACCGGGTCGCGGAACCCTTTAAAGCGGCTCAGGAAGGAAAGGGTTAATTTTGGGGCAATGGGTGGGGAAAGAGAAAAATGGAGCAAATTGGGAGTTAAAAATGGTTCATAAACAACTGGTTAGAAATTAAGGGTGGCCGCACACCGCCTACGCAATTTTTTGTTGATGGTTACTATGCACGATTACTACTATTGTATACTTACAGGGGCTTCTCCACTACTACACAAGGCCAAAGTACCTGCCGAAGGAACCGCTCACTAATTTTAGAGCGAATCTTGAAGAAATATCAGGAAATATCGGGACCTGGTTATAAAACTTTGTAGCACTGTTTTCGAGCGGTGCGGTAAGTTGGAGCTCCGCAATTTGGTGCACTACTAGCCGAGCCGATACCCTACTGCAAGACAACGAGTTCTTATCCATTTCAATATTACTTTATGATTTATTCGCAATTTTTTCTATTTATAAGGTATTGAAAAATTCTCGTTGTGGTGCAGTCCATTTTTTTTTTGTTTACCCGTGTGTAAAATTTTTGTGCCGTTCTCATAGATTCCAAGAAACACTGTTACAAAATTTGGAACTTTAATTCCACTCGCAATTCTTAAGAAATAGCCCCACCCCCATATCTCGTACTTACCCGAGCAATGTTTTTTTCAAATTAGTTTGTATTGGTTCTAAAAAGAGCCCAAGAGACTCAACTTAAAACGGCTAGCTAACTCTATACAAATGCATCACACTTACACTCGCTAAAACCACTCTGCTGTTTCCAATCCATCAATAATCAACACATATTTTAACTTACCTGTCAGCTGCTATTATAGTGTTTGCATGAAGTAAACTAAAAATAGTAACATTTTATGTTACCTAACTATCAGGCTCGCTCGCCATTTGTGCTCAAGCACAAGATCCAAGACAAGAATAGTACTTGAAAGTTCCCTCTTTCGGGGGAAAGAGAAGCCTGTGCCGATCATAATAATTACCAAACAGTGCAATTTCAGTAAATGCTCACATGTAAACAAACTTTCAGTAAAATTTAGCCTAATTTCTAGGTGAGAAATTAAGTATTCCTTCAGAGCAACCGATAGATTTCTATTTGAGTGCTGACTTAGCTATATAATATCTACAGCTAGGTTTGCTTACTGTTTGTTAGCAAAATTCTCTGAACCGTTATTTTAGCTAAAATTTAAATAAAATACAGTAGGAAATATTTAGCTCATTGTAAAATTTAACTTGATTAAATATTAGTACAACCAGCTAAAGATAATGGCTTGACTATTTACAGGTAGGTAACTGATAAAAGGAAAAAAATATGGTCATTTACATCAATTTGCACAGTTACACTTATGTCAGTATTAGCTACTAGAGTACTGCAGTGTAGTTGCATCAACGTTTTAACAGTGTACACCAGACAACAGAAAATAATGAGAACGGGCTGAAATAGACCTTGTGATATGCAATATCTATAAAAAAATTCATTCCACATTTCCATATCTGATATTGTATTCAATTGAACCTGCCACGAAGGTATGAAATAAAAATGTCATAGCTAATTACAAAGTATTTCTGCTCAATCTGGAATGATAATTTTTATTGAGAAGAATTCCTTATAGATTATATTCACACTATAAGAATGGGCCACTTCATGCCCTTCCATTAAGTAGAGCCCTTTCTGGTCTTTACGCTTAGCTGAGTTTATTTGATGCAATACAAATAATTATGGTTCCATGCATTCACCAAATGACCCACATTGGGATGGTATGAGACAAGCTGCAGAGGTATGGCTTAAGAAGCTTAACCATACATCAGAGCGAAAGCAAAAAATTGTGATTTGCCGTAGACAGCTGTACTATTTAATCAAGTGTCTACATACATAGCTAGGTATGATTTGTTTAGATTGTAATTATACATTTTCACCAGATAATTGCCCAAAAAAAGTAAGATAAATAGCAAGGTATGGCTTTAGTATGAGTTAATAAGATGATAGCTTCTTATATTTCCCTTCCCCGTCTCTGATTACAATAAAGACCTTCCAAGAGGTTGCTTCCCTCCAACATGCACAGCACACTCAACCATGTACAAGCTTGTAGTCAAGAGTATTACTACTACCAAATGGTATTGCATAACACAAGAGTGACTGAGTGAGTTATGTATTATTACAAGCAATTTGTGCAAGCATCACATGATCTAATGACAGAACTTCATTTCCTAACAGGAAGTTTGAATATAATTATCAATAAAGGCACACTTTTTGGTAGAAGTTCCCACTCACTATCATATCAACATGAGTTGACAAGCAACTTCTGAATTGTATGCTGTTGTGAATTTGAGCAAAAAGAAGACAAAAAAGTCCGCCGGTGACAAAGATGGAAATACATCTAATCCAGATTATGATGTTTGATGTGCTCAATAGAAATGATGTGAAAGATAATCAAGCAGTTAAAGATAATAATCCTCAGTTAGTAAAGGAAAAATCAAACTTTTGCCATATCTCATCTACTTATGGATGTATGGCCTTCATTATAATTATAACATGGAGAATTTTAGCCATAATATTTATAATGGTCACTATAATATATCTTGAAATTTCTACATTAAAAAATGCTGAAGTTGTTTCCACCAGCAACCAGCAAATTAACGGTTCATCCATAAATTCTCCTTCAGTCATAAAAGATGATAACATCAGAGAAATCATTAATGAGGCATATTTTAAATGCTTTAGTAATCTGTCCAATATTATGCTTAATATCGAGACTTATGAGAATATATCGTCTTCTTTGTTTAAAGAAAGACATGAGGAATTCAATGCTGCCATCAATAATAATTATGATATTATCAATAACATAACTTCTTATTTGTCAGTACTAGAAACAAGTTTGATTAATTACTTTTTCTCATCATGTTCCTAAGCATTGAGTAAAGATTCCTCTTATTCCACTGGTGCACTAAGAAGCGTATATTGTGATATGACCGATACATTTGGAGATGATTCTCTTGGATGGATGAGGATAGCCAAATTGGATGTTAATCATTGTCCTCAAGGTCTTAAGGCTAATGCATCTAATACAATATATACCTGTGTAGTAACTGAAGATAATGCTGGATGTATTCCAAAATTTATTACACTAAAATCACTGGTCAAATAAGAGGATACCAAATTGGAACTTTAGACGGATTATGTTGATGGTGTTAGTGTAACTTCTAACAATGAACATGTTTGGACATGGTTGGTGTGCTGGTTGTGATTGTAACGGCATGAGCCTGACACTATTGGCAGCAACTACACATGTGACAGACATCCATCATGTCGTGTTGGTGTTTTTTGTACCACTCATCTCTGGGAATCACAGAAATGTGGAAATTCTTCATCTCCATGGTTTCTAAGGACACTGGATCATCCTACTGCAGCTAATATTGAAGTGAGAGTTTGTCGTGATCAGGATAGACAAGATGAAGACTTGGCTATCTCTAAACTTGAACTGTATGTACAATAACTACAAACATTATGCAAAAGTTAGTCAGTAACAATTCATGTATATATTCATATTTTTGTTATTAGTATTTTGAAATGACTCGAATTTGTGATATACAGTATAGTTAAAATTAGAAGAATTGAGAGCATAATACTTTCACAAAAATCTGAAATGTAACTTACTAAATTGGTAGAAATTTGGCTCTTATAAGTAATAGAAAATGAAAGAGAATATTGTTCTATTGCAGAGCCAAATCATAAAATTTGCTACCTGTTGTCGTATTCTTTTTTATTAGGTACTGAACAGAGCCTGATGACTGTTGCCACATAGAAAATGCATTAAAGTAAACAGGATGTGGCTTAGGGCAATATTTTTCCATATCACCTGTGTTCATAGTTATTACGTTGGGTTATTACGTCCCCCTAGGTAAATTTCTTGTTACCAAGGTATTCGCGCATGAGCAGTACCTAATAAATTTATTATCCATTGGATACCCGAGAATATCAGTATTTACGAGAATATCGGTATTTACGAGAATATCGGTATTTACGAGAATATCTGAAATAAAATAATATATGAATAATATATATATACAGTATAATTACTCATGCCTTGCTGGATATCTGTGATATTAATTATTATTTTAATTAACTTTTTTGTTTCTTTTTTTTTATATATTTTTATCGTAAAATGCTTTATAAACTACTGTGTAGAGCTATTCTTGTGGCATATAACCAATTTTCTGTATAAGCTATAGATGTTGCTACAACATATTAGCTTGCTGTACTCATAAAACTTTCAATGGCAAATAGTCATGAAGCAAGTTCAGTGTTTAGAATATTCTTGTAATTGAAATAGTATGCACTTAGCAACACTCGCATTATCAATGTTTTTGTCTAATCAATGTCTGCTTAGACATTAGCCATGAATAAACATGTACCAAAGTTATTGTTAACTGAAGCAACGAACGATTTGTTAGCCACTCAGCTTTCAAAATGCATGTTTCTTCCCTATTTGTTATTGTGGTAATGGAACAGGAGAATATAACAACGTCAGACAAGTAAGTTGAGTGTGTACACAACTTGGAACTAAAATATAAACTCCTCCAACAAAACAATACACAACATTTGATCACTAAGCATTACATCTGGTGTAATATTGAACTAAGTAAACTTACACCTGTTTACAAAGTTAACAGTAGTGAAACTTTCCAGCACTCCAAAACACAATAAAGAAATGAAATACAGTAGTTTTGAAGCTTGTGATATGTCTCATACTGCTTTCACAAAATTATTGCCTTAAATCCATTCTCTACTTGCAGAGGAAAATGTAGTTAATGTATAGTACAAGAAAGGTCAGTGAGAGCTGTCTTTTAGATTTGAAATACAGTAAGAGTAAATGTGGAGAGACAAGGCGCTTTTTTATAAAGGCTGTCCTACACACTCACTAATAAAGAATATGAATGTAGAATCAATTAGCACTGTATCTAACTAAAGACATTTAGTCTGGTGGCTTAGTGAAATTACCGTTTTTTGGGTGACTAAAGGATCAAATTTTGCATGAATTTTTCTTTCAACTTCATAAATATTATTAGCCTAGGAGCCCAACCCAAAATTTTTAATTAAGCCCACTAATTAAAAATGGCCGCCAGAGCATTTATTGTTATTTATGATTTAAATATTCTGTTTTTAGAAGCAATATTATTATGCAAGAATTATTGTATAGTTAACATGTTAAATTTCAAGTTTAAAACATAGATTGATAATAATTGAATATTTATGGCTGCATTAACAACTACACAGTGGTGAGCAGCAAACATTAACTTTGGCACAATTATATCTACTGTAATCTCCTTTGCAGGCACACTTAAAAAAAACTTCTGGTATGCTAAGCCAGAAGAGCCTAAACATTAACATAGTAAGTAAATACCAGGCTGGAATATGGACTTCTTGCACTCAACCCCACCAAGTAATTTCAAATCCAAGTGAATTTGGTCAAAAATTGCTGCTGCACGGTGTTGAGAACTGGTACAGCTAAACAATTCCTCTCTGGCCCCATCACTGAACTCAAACTGATCTCATCCTATAGCACATACTGTTAATCTTTCTATCTTTTGAAAGTGATTGCAGCTGCAAGGTACATAGCTAATGCTGCTTGCTTCCAGAAATTGATATTTATAACTGAGGTCTAATTTCACCAGGGTTTGCACTATAGGAAACTGAAAAAGGCTGATTCCAGTTCCATAAAATGACTTTACTGCAGTTGTTGAGTTGGGGTTATGGTCAGAATTATCCAGAGCACTAACAGTGAATATTCTATCCGTAAGACAGGCCGGGGCCACAACTACTTCTTTTTATTGTTCAGATAATGCTGCAGCTATCATACTTTAAATTTGTAAACTTTGTCATATGAAATACAAATTCACATGTGATAAGTTGTTCAATGAGTTTCTTGCTCCAAGCCATGTGGTGAACGTTTAGACCAATGTAAATGGGAATAGGTGGCTCAAGATCAGAGGAATGATTTAGAAGCTTTCTTATATGCTAAAATGACTTGACCTACAGTTAGTCATGCCTGAGTTTCACATCGCCCTTGGTCTTTCAAATTAGTACCATTGAAAATTAAAGGAATATGATATATGAGGCTTGAGGCTTATTTTTCATCGTATGTTGCTATCGGCAGCAAAGTAGAAACTTGTGGAGATTACTTTCTTCAGACGTTTTTCACAAAAAATGCAGTTGTTAACTCTTACTACTCTTGCTGGGTGGTCTCTCTTCGTTGTAGTCATCTACACTCTTGTATTTATGTTTCCTTGCTTGTTCTGTTTGGAACTATTAAACTTTAAAATGATGAGATTTGTGCCAAGATGCACTTGACAACAAAATCTAATGCACTTGTACTGCCACTAAAGAAACACATGTAGGAAGGGCATCAGGTCCCTCAGCTCAGCTATGTTGCCTAAAAATCCTTCTCCACATTTTCGCAACTACTTGTACATTGGTCATCATCATGTGTCATTAATCCTGCCGACAAATGACACATCGTTTCCAATCTAACTCCATGTAATACTCCACATAGCACAGTTGCATGGACCTAGCCCGACACCAAAGGATGGTTATGTAATGGCTTAGTTTTTACTACTTCACACTTTAATTGTGAGTGTTTTCCCAATTTTTCACACTTGTTATTACTTTGATTTACCAAACTCCAAACAGTTGTCCGATATTATTTTTGATTGGCAGCCATCTTGCTTTACGAACGCGTTTCATGAGGGCTCCTAGGCTAAAATTCTTTAGTAGGCCCTAAGGAACAACCATACAAAATTTTATGCTTTTGTCCAATGGAAACTGGTAAACTTGCATAATGACCCTAAGCCACCTGACTATTTATAATCTACATTGACATTGTAAAGAGTACTAGTTGATAACTAACAATATTATGTACAATGACGTTGTAAAGAGTACTAGTTGATAACTAACAATATTGTGTGCATAATTTAATATTATTGCATTTATAATAAAATAGGTAATGCCAAAATACCAATGTTTAATTTAGGGTGGAAGCATAATTGAAAATTTGATTAAATTAAAGGCAATAATCACAATATAAGTTCTGATGATTATCGTATTCACCTAATGTTAATGAATATACTTCTGCTCAATAATATCATACTTTCATTGCCTCAGTAATGAGTATACTTATTGGGCTACTGTATTAATAATTTGCAACACCTCATATTATCAGTATTATTGTAGAGACAAAGAAAGAAACAAGGAAAGAAAGAAATATTCATTATTTGATATTGCTGAAAGTAGACGCAGTAAGAGAATACACTCTGAGTCCAAAAATAACCACAAGTTTTCACCAATGGCTAACGTAATCTTAACAGACCCATATTTCAATATTAACATAATATAGGCTCTCCTTATTCACTTTCTTACTATGGTTATTGTGTACTATTATGAAATTGCAAGATTGGTGTTTATCAATCAATACATAAGAATAGCTCTCTCTATATATATATAATAATATATATATATTTATTTACCTATTCCTTTATATTTATTAATCTATGTTATTATTTATTAATTTTTTTTGTTATTTATGTATTTATGTCACTATTTATTTTTTATTTATACATTTACTTTTTATTTATTATTTAAGTTTTGTCTGGGGCGTAACTCCTAGGAAAGGATAATTGAAACTGAAGGACCAGTTCCGGTATATAACCTGAGCAGTAGAGAAAGTGAGATTCGCCCAGAATTAAATACAAGTCAATGTAGGAAATAACTTTAACATATCGGTAAAATGGCAAAACTGAAAAAACAATAAAAGTAAACAATTATATCCTAGTAACTAATGTTCGACGATGTTCAGCGAGGTTCGACGATGTTCAGCGAGGTTCGACGATCTTCGATAATACGCCCCGAGGAATCCTTTTCACTGTATTGCAGACTGACTACTGCGTGAAGCTTTTGTCTGGTTTGACCCAGACAATTTCATTTATTTATTTATTTATTTATTTATTTATTTATTTATTTATTTATTTATTTATTTATTTATTTATTTACTTATATACTTATTTTTTGCTTATTATTATTTATTTATTTATTTATTTACATGATATATTTATCGTATTCATTTATTAATTTTTTTATTCATTCATATGTTTATTTATTTTTGTTTATTTGTCAATAAAATGACCTAAAGATTAGTAATTCTGTATATTACCAGTGAGCTAACTTCATGAAAAGGATGAATTCTGGTCAATGTTAGGGCTAGAAAATACCTTCATAGAAACTTTTAAATTAAAAATTACAGCATCATCATGAATTGTGTACTTTAACTTAGCAAAAGAGTAGAAATATTATATGGAAAGTGGTTACCATTTATGTGACTGTTAAAATTGATGCATTACACATCACTATACTGTAACATTATCAGCAAAACTTGCAGGACCAATAAAAATATGTAAAACTTATATTTGTCATGTTTTAAATTATTGATATGCAGCTAAAGACAAATATTCTACCAACTATAGTTTTCTTTCTGTTACATTATTTATTATGATTGAACAAGAGTGCTTTCAAAATTTTCAGCCAAGCATTGATATAATCATTGAGATAGTATTGTTCAGTTAAAATGAAACTGTAAACATGTTATTATAATAATTAATTAAAAAAAGCAATGGGCACTAGCTACAAAAATATTGATTAATTCGTGAGTTTTGCTGGTGCAGTATTTTAATAATATATAATTTATAATTATTTTACTTTTTGCACATATCACACTGGCAAAATCATTCATGAGCAGTCTATTTTATATACACAAGCAAATCCACTTGAGCGACAGGCTGAGTGTAAATAGAGCCTTAGAGTGAAATATAATATAATAATAAACTCAATGTTATCTCCATGGCATCAACATTGGTTATGGTTTAGTATGTAACTGTAAATATCACTAACACATGTGTCTGAAGAAATTGTTGACTGATGTGATGAATGTCAATTAGCTAACCAGACTCCTGCTCTTCTTTTCATTGAATTTATTAAAAAATGGTGACTAAACAATAAATGCATATAAGTATGTTTAGTGAACAAGGCAACAGGAAATAATAATAATTGGCTGAAACAGATCTTACTATTTCTCTTCCAATGTAATATCTCTCAAAATATTATCTTTGCATTTCTATATCTAAAATATTAATCAATTGAACCTGGGTACAAATGAATGAAATAAATAAATTATTATTGTGATTATTATGGAAATGTAAGAATTAATTATTGAGAAATATTGCGTAAGAAAGTAATTAGTGATTTAAATCAACTGTCAAAATACATAATCAGGTGTGATTTTGTTTAGGTACTTGATTGTAATGTATACCCCCCCAAAAAAGTAGCATTATGAATATAAGATGAATAGCTAGCCAGCTTCATTATTAAATTGAGAGTGCTAATCAAGTGTTTTATGGATTCTTCATTTTTGCCATCCCCAATCTCTCATTACAATAATAACCTTCCTCAAGTATGCTTCCTTCCCTAACAAAAATAACAACATGCACAGAACACTCAACAATGTAAACAAAGTGATTGTACAATGCACAAGTCAGAGAGCTATATATTGTTAGGAGAAACAATCTATATTTGTGCAAGCATCACATGATCTTATGAAAGACGTGTTTTAAGGTCATTTCCTAACAGGAAGTTTGAATGTGCTTATTTTCAATAAAGGCCTACTTTGTGATAAGACGCTTCCACTTAACATTATATGAACATGAGTGGACAAGCAACTTCTGAATTGTATGCTGTTGTAAATTTGAGCAAGAAGAAGACAAAGAAGCCTGCTAGTAATCAGGATGAAGATACATCTGATCCAGATATTATGATGTATGATGTGCTCAATACAAATGATCAAACAGATAATGAAGCAGTAAAAGATGATAAACCTCAGTTATTAAAGGTAAAATCAAGATTTCAATATTTATCATCTACTTTTGGATGTATGAGCTTCATTTTAATTACAACATGGATCATATTGGCCATAATATTAATAATAGTCACAATAAAATATCTTGAAATTTCTACATTGAAAACTACTAGTATTGTCTCCACCAGCAACCAGCAAATTAATGGTTCTTCCATGAATTCTTCTTCAGTCATAAAAGATGATAATATCAGAAAAATGATCACTGAGGCATATTCGAATTGCTTTAGTAATCTGTCTAATATTATGCTTAATATCGAGACTTATCAGAATATATCGTCTTCTTTGTTAAAAGAAAGGCATCAGGAATTCAATGCTGCCATCAATAATATTTACGATATAATCGATAACATAACTTCTTATTTGTCATTACTTGAAACAAGTTTGATCAATTTTTTTTTCTCGTCATGTCCTCAAGCATTGAGTACAGATTCTTCCTATCTTTCTGGTATTTATATATAAAGAAGTGCATATTGTGATATGACTGATACATTTGGAGGTGATTCTCCAGGATGGATGAGAGTAGCTAATTGGATGTTAATGAGTGTCCTCCAGGTCTCATGCCCCATACATCAGCTTCAAGAAAGACATGTATAGATACTAAAGATGATGCTGGATGTACTACAATTTTATATTCTACTTTTAAAATTTCTTATACAAAAATTACTGGCCAAATTAGAGCATATCAAATTGGAACTTTAGATGGATTTTCAGGAAGAAGAGGGATGAACATTGGCGATAATTATGTTGATGGTGTTAGTATAACTTCTAACAATGAACATGTTTGGACATTTGCTGCTGGTTGTAATTGTGACAGCATGAAGCCTGTGGCTGTTGGCGTCAACTACACCTGTGACAAACCTCCATCATGTAGTGCTGGATATTTTTGTAACATACATCTCTGGGAATCACAGAAATGTAGCAACCCTTCTCCATGGTGGTTTCTAAGGACACTGGATCACCCTACTGCAGCAAATATTGAAGTGAGAGTTTGTCGTGATCAGGATAGAGATGATGAAGACTTGGCTATCTCTACACTTGAACTTTATGTGCAATAACTACAAACATTATGCGAAAATTAGTCAGACACAACTTTCATATAAATTGCTATTTGTTTTCAGTATTTTAAAATGACTAGAATTAGTGACATATCGGTCCCATTTCCTTAAAATTAGAGTTGTGAGCATAATTAATTCACATAATAACAGATATGTAATTTATTAAATTAATAGAAAATTTGGCTCTTAAAATGTATTAAAAAGAAGAATATTGAAAGCAAGAACATTGTTTAAAATTCTAAATTGCTGCTGAATTTTAGATCATTCAGAGCCTAATCATAAAAGTTGCCACATGTTTTTGTAGTGTTTTTATATAACTTCCTTAAGCCTTGTCATTTATCATGACATTTATTATTTTGAATTAATTTATGTTTCCTTTTATATATACAGTGGTCCCTCTCTTGAGAGACCCCTCTGACTAACGACCACTCCATTAAAAAGACCTTTTTTACCTGCACCGATAGCGTCTGCAGTCTTTCTCACCTCTGTCCAGCGGCCACCCCGCTAACGTGACCAACGACCAACGACCGGTGTAGAGGCTTAAATTAGCGACCATTTGCTGACATCAGCAATTTTTCTGACCTTCTGCGCAAACGCAAGTACAGTAGACCCTCGCATACCGGGCCTCAATTGTAGCAGTCCAACTGCTGTCTTTATCTCCCAATCTAGGTCTAGCACTTCTGAGGCTGCTCTGTGGGTGGCAAGTTGTCTGGTTAGCTATGATAAACTTCATTTACAGCTGATCTGTAGTTACAATTGATCTAATTTATCACTCTGTTTCATGCACTAAGGAGTCACATAAATCATCAAAAAAGCCATGGCACATTTAAGTGACCTTCAAGACTTTGCCCTTGGACAAGAAAATTCTGAGCTGCTTGAATACACTTACTGATTATTAACATCCACTTTAAATATGGTACAACACTTCTCTGGCATGACTAATAGTAGAATTTTCTGTCCCCCCTGACGAAAGACCACTCCTCTTGAAAGACCACTTAATCTGTAACCATAGTGTGGTCTCTCAAGAGAGGGACCACTGTAATCATTTCCCGTAAGGCTATCTATAAACTAATGTGGACAGTATTCTTATTAATAATATTTTCTGGGACATAAACTTCTGGAAAACCTATAGAGTTTGCAACAACAGATTTACTTATGCTGTTCTCACCAACTTTCACTGGCAAGTAAAATCATGGAACAAGTCCAGTGTTTATAATTTACTTGTAACTAAACTAGCATATGTACTTAGTTACACTCATAACATCTAAGTAGTAATCGGCTAACAATGTCAGCATAATTATTACCTATGGATAAACATGGACATAAGTTATTTTTAACTGAACCAGAGATTTGTTCAGCGCTCAAAATCCTTTCAAGAACATTTCCTAATTGTTTGTTTTAGTATTAATTAGGAAATGATAAAATAACAACATTAAACAAGTAAGTTAAGTGTGTACAGAATTTGAAACTAAAATATGGACTCTACTAATAAGCAGTAAACATTATTAAAACTCTAACACGTACATCTGATGTTTGCTAGCATTCTTAGTTTAAAAAAGCAATATTATTTTAGCTAAGCAAACTTATCTGTTTATACAGTTAAAGCGCTCCAAAAACCAAAGAAATGAATAACATTACTTTTGGAGCTTGAGATAAGCCAAATTATACTGCTTACAATCTTGCCCTCAATCCATCCCTCTTCTGACTAAACATGGGATGCTATACGGTATTGCCATAATATACGAACTATGGTGCAATTAAGTGGCTTAGCTATTAACTCACCAATTTATACAGCTTTTATAGCTAGCTAGTTATAGTCAGTATTATTTGGGGAGGTGGGGAGGTGATTTAATTAGCACAATCTACAGTAGAAAAAGATAAAAGTCCAATGAATCAAGTTGAAAATTTAAAAATGTGTACAACATAATGAAAAATGCAAGTAACTTAAGAAAAAAAAAGAAAAAGGGGTATGAAAGTTGTAGTGAAACAGTCACTACATTATTAGAACTTGAACTATTACACTGTGTTATATTATTATTATTTCTAATTAGGTTTACCTGTTTCTCCCTGGTGTCAAGAAACAGCCATCAATAACTATTATCATTATTTCACTTATTCATTCACTTATTCATTCACCAGTTGTAGTTATCATTTTCTTTCATATTTCGTCGATGTTCGTCAATCGTCGATGTTCGTCGATGTTCGTCGATGTTCGTGTTTCCAAGTCATATTTTGTTTATTTATCTTCGTTCTTTCAGTTGTTGTATTTCCTGCCTAGTTTAAAGATTAAACTCTTTATACACCTTAAGAGTTAACCCTCCAGGTGATTGGGCAGCCCCAGCAACTCTGGTGGCAGCCTACTCGCAAGTATATTCAGTTAACCCTGAAAAGCTTGGATCCTGTGGCCTTCAGTTAACCCTGACTGACCCGGCTTCCGTGGCAGCCTACTCGCAAGTATATTCAGTTAACCCTGAAAAGCTTGGATCCTGTGGCCTTCAGTTAACCCTGACTGACCCGGCTTCCTCACATTTGGCGGCAGCGGTGAACTAGATTCTCGGGCGACTCTACTGGTACACCTGTTGACTCGACTTGATCTGAGCACATCTATCCCGAGAAAACGCCATCGCTATCGTCCTACGCCTACTACTCGCTCGGTGACCCGTTTCCTCCCTATTTATCGCTCTCTGCTGACTACTTTGGTCCTGTTGTTTGAATTCATCTCATTGTGATAAGTTATTGTGTTTGTATTATTTTACCTATCTTTACAAAATTAATATTCGTTTTCAGCTCATCTGTTAATGACACTGTTGTAGCTTTACTTCAATTTTTTTTTTGTCAAACCATTGTTTGTGTCATTTTTTTTCCCTTTGGCAGCCTACTTGCTAGTATTCAGTTAATCCTGAAAAGCTTGGATCCTGTGGCCTTCAGTTAACCCTGACTGACCCGGATTCCTCACACTCTACTATAGAAAGTTTGTCCCCTTCTTTGCTGATTTATGTGTTAGTTTGAATCACGCTCTGACTATTACCGAACCTGACATTATTGTATGGTCAACGACTATAACAGAGTCATTTCATTCTATCATTTCTAATATCTGTCAACGAACTATTTTAACTATTCCTAATAAAGATGATAAATTTGTTGTGTCTTGTGATGCCTCCTCCTGTGGAGTTGTAGTTCGAGAAGACGGAGAATCACCTGTCGCATTCTACTCTCGGCAACTGCTCCCTCGAGAAAATCACAAGGCCCTGGTGAACTTGTTTGACTCAGCTATTCTCAACAATCGTCTCTGGCGTTGGAGGATTCAACTTCAAGACCACGACTTCAATATTGTCTACCGCCCCGGTCAGGACAATCATGTTCCAGACGCTTTGTCGCGCCAAGGCTGGGACCCCTGAATTTCTTTAAAGGGGGGGAGATGTAGTGAAACAGTCACTACATTATTAGAACTTGAACTATTACACTGTGTTATATTATTATTATTTCTAATTAGGTTTACCTGTTTCTCCCTGGTGTCAAGAAACAGCCATCAATAACTATTATCATTATTTCACTTATTCATTCACTTATTCATTCACCAGTTGTAGTTATCATTTTCTTTCATATTTCGTCGATGTTCGTCAATCGTCGATGTTCGTCGATGTTCGTCGATGTTCGTGTTTCCAAGTCATATTTTGTTTATTTATCTTCGTTCTTTCAGTTGTTGTATTTCCTGCCTAGTTTAAAGATTAAACTCTTTATACACCTTAAGAGTTAACCCTCCAGGTGATTGGGCAGCCCCAGCAACTCTGGTGGCAGCCTACTCGCAAGTATATTCAGTTAACCCTGAAAAGCTTGGATCCTGTGGCCTTCAGTTAACCCTGACTGACCCGGCTTCCTCACAAAAGTATTGGACTGAATCTTTATACTGGGACATTGTTGTTCATGATGGGGTGGATGTTTATTAGCATTGATTCCTTTGATCAATATAATATGAAAAGAACGTATGTTTCAGAAATATATGTACTGAGAGTGGATTCACAAAGATTGTGTTGTTTCTAATCACTGTAGTAATGATAATTAAGTTCTTGTGTTAAAAGAATCTTCCTACTGTTAATTTAAAATAATATTGCTCCATTGTTGTTTATACATAACTCTCTGAGTACTTCGTCACACATTGCAGGTGTTTGACGTGTCGCAAAGTAAGAATGCAATAGCACAAGTTATTTATTGCCACGTGGTTTTCTTCTCCTACTCTTTTTTTTTCATGGATACCTTCTCCTCTTTTGTTTGCCTTCTCTGTCATACCTTCGCCTTTTGTGACAACACTGTACCCATTCAAGTCATGACGATACTTACCAAACCGTTTAAGCCCGTGAATTTTACAATACTGACACACAAATTGTGAATCAAATCACTCTTGAATTCGAAGGGACAGTGCTCCTGTAATTTCCTATTCAGAATCTGCCCATAGTTTCAAAAAATGTAATCCTTTTTTTATTTTTACATCAATAATGTTGTGGTCTGTTTTATTCCTTCGTAAGAATTCCCAAATATTCCACATGAGAAGTATGTCATTACATAGCTACTTCTAATGTCATCACACACTACATTTGTCCTTAGTCTGAGCAATAATTATAACTGAATTTATATCATCAGAACATTGTGCCATAAGAACTGATTTTGTTATTTTCCTCATTAATTAAAGTATTATTGACTGTGGCCAAGAGAAAGCAGAACAGATAGCCAGCATTAGTGACTTCATGTGTGGGTATGATTTGTGCCCGTATGTGTCCTGAGGTTTGCAGTGTTCGTGTGTAGTCTCGCTAGCTATACCCTTTACCTAATCGCTCTGCTCTGAGTGATTAGGTAAAGGGTCTCTCCCGGCAAGACTATGTTTGTGTGCACATGCGCGTCGGTTACTATAACTGTCTTCAGGCCACACATGCATCTCGTCAGTCTGATTTCTCATCTCAAGGGTGCAGTACCACCGGAACCTACGGTAATAAAGTGATACAAAACCCGCCTGTTACTCGATCCAATTTACTCTGGGAGAGATAGATTGTAGGAGCAGGAAAGTAGAGCTAAATACTCATTACATGAGATGTAGGTAGCTAACTACAAATATGAGTAGCTCATGGTTGCAATAGTGATGAAAATATGATATATTATTATCAGAGCAGAAATGAATTCATAATTATTTGTGAATAATAATGATACTTATCAGTATTCTTCAGGTGAAGATTGCCTTAATTTAACGATTTTTCAATTATACCTTCCCAATGATCGATTATGCTATATTACTATGATAAGATTATAGCATCTTTAAACTTGCTAAAGTATAGTTTCTTTAATTAATGAAAATTGTAGTCCTGTTTCAATGATAATAGCTAATAGCTGGTTAAAAAATAGACTAAAATTATTAGCATTATGCAGTTCACTATAATATTTATGTGAAGAAAGTACTCATGATCATTCACACTATGTAATTCAATGTAGAATTATGATGGGTTCAGTCGGATATATACAGTGTAAATAATTGAATCTACATTTAAAACTTTTGGTGAGTTGTAGGATGATCATATAATATTGTGCCTTCAGTTTTTACATTTACTCTTAATCCATGACTAGTGTGTGTACTTTTCTGGTAATTTATCTTCAACAACTTTTTTGTGCAAAGAGTGGGAGGGCTTCAGAACAACAACTTTGCACAAACTGTATGATTAGGCTAAAGAAACTTAAAGTTGAGATGTTTAAGGTAAATTACGGTGCCATCCAATTCTTTGTATGAGCTACTTATGACCCCATATTGAGCTCCAGCAAAACTCTAGTATTCTGTATTTCATTCCTTTGTCATGTTTTGGAGTGCTAACAAGTCCATTACTGTTAACTATAAAAACTGGTAAGTTTACTTAAGTATAGTGTTTATTATTAAACCCTAGAGGTAAATGCTAGCAAATACCAGATGTGCGTTGAAGTTTTCGTTAAATGTTTTTTGTTTATAAATAGTCCATAGTTTAGTTTCAAGCAGTATTCACACACAACTGATGTTTATTGTTTCATTTCTATCACCACCAAAACAAACTTAGTAGGTTATGTGAAGTACACCTGGGATAAAGCATTTTATGTGGCACACAAATAATTGTTTCAATTAAAAAATAATTTTGTTACAAGTTTAACTATAGCCACACTTCATGAAGACATTGTAAGCCCTATTAACTTTAACCAAATAGTAGTGTTTTTAAGAGCATACTAGTTCGTAACAAGTAAATTCTAAAATTGCAGCAGTTTTTGGCTTCCAATCAATTTTTAAACAAGCTGTGGAACCTTTTGTGACTGTCAATACTAGCCATTTCACTCTTGGTCGATCAGGTATTCTATTATTGGTTGCTTGTACTTAACAACTGTCACTCTACTACATTGAGCTCTTTCAATGATCACAGACTAAATGTTGACAAGTTCATATTAAAATTGAATCTTATGTAATTGTTTTGAGCCGAATTGAACTGGTGTATATTTCAACTAGCTGTATTGATTGATAAACACCAATCTTGCAACTTCATAATAGTACACAGTAACCATAGCAAGAAAGTGAATAAGGATAGCTTATATTATGTTAATATTGAAATAAGGATCTGTTAAGATTACGTTAGCCATTGGTGAAAACTAGTGGTTATTTTTGGACTCAGAGTGTATCCTCTTACTGCGATCAAATACTGACTATTTTAATTCTTTCCTTGTTTCTTTCTTTGTCTCTGTGGGCCAGCCCACATGAAATGGAGAAAGAGACGAAAATTGAGCTGCGCTCTTCCCTTAAATTATTAATACAGTAGCACAATAAGTATACTCATTACTGAGGTACAGAAAGTATGATATAATATTATATTTCTATTATCCCTGATATAATATTCACACTTCCGTTACTTCTAAACTTCAATTATTAAGGATGGATAACTAAAGTGGTTTAGGAGATAATCTTCGGTAGTTCTAAGCAGGAATAGACTTGGTGGTAGCCTACCTAATCTGAGGGCAAGAATACCACTTATAACTGGCCCTCACCCATCCCACAGGCAGCGCTGTTCATAAGCTACCAGAGTGCGAGTGATATGTTGTGGTGGCAGCTGCTATAGAGATGGGTTATAAGGCCCTCACTTTTAACCCCGCTACAAGAGGAGTAGCTATAAATTAGGAAGTCTAGAGAGACTTAACACTTTTTTGTTACTTCAAAGTACTTGTAAGAATGACTGATTGAAGGATTGAGATAGCTATAATGTGATGAATTAATGGTACTAGCTAATGGGAGAGTTGAATGAAAGGAGATGATTGGCTAGTTAGTAAATAAAAGGTGTGACTAAATTGATATGAAGGTATAGCATCACTCAGTAAGGAGTATAGGAATTATATGAGCAGATCTGTAATTCTGATATGGAGTCATCAACAATGCATTGAAATGAATAACAATTATAATCAACTTGTTTCACATATCTTTACGTTCTTATGGTTCATGTATGCACTAATGTAGATACTATACAGATAAATTATGACATGTTATATGCTGGCCTAACAATAATAGAGTATTGTGTTTAAAATATTTTATATTTTATACATGTCATATATAATTTACACCAAATTGTTTATAATACAGCTAGAAGGAATTAGTCTGTAGCAGGTTGTACTGAATTAAAAATTTTTGTGATTTACACATGATCACCCATTAGATACCAAGTTATTATACAGATGGGAATATTATTGAGAAAATTGTTGTGTCACCCTAAACAACTGGTGTAATGACATGTTATTGCTGTGTGCATGTGCATCATCCGTTAAGCCTTTGAGATATCTATCTCAAACAGTTTCTTGTGTAGTCTTCAGTTTTCATCAGACCTCAAATGAATAACAACTTCTCCTAATGGTTTGGGGTAACGTCTTTTTGATAACTACAAATGCACATTTCGAGAATAAAAAATCAATTTCAAGCCTCTGGGAAAATTTCTAACTCCTTATAGGTCAGATGGATGGAGAATACTGGAGGGACGACCGGAAACTGTTTGAGATGACATCTCAAGCCAAAAGAACAATGTACATGCACACAGGAAACAATAATGACTAACATGAAATAGTTCAATATATGTTTTTCAAACCAGAAACTTAGGGTCGTATAATAATTGTTGCTATAATATCCCTCATCTGTAGGTGGTAGATAAGTGAATGATCATGTACAATACACTAATTTTTAATTCAGTACAGCCTGCTAGACTATTTCATTCTAACTGCATTGTCACATATTGTTGGCATAATTATGATGAAGTAAATAAAATATCTAAAGAATTTTTATACAGAGTACTCTATTATATTGTCCGTCAGGTATTGAATAAATAAAATATTTAATTAGTCAGTATAATAATTAAAACATTATTTCATACATATGCAAGTGATAGTAGCTAGATAGAGATGTGTGTTGCAAGTTGATTATAAATATGTTATTCATTGCAACGTGTTATTGATGACTCCACATCAAATGGATCTGCTCATATATGATATTCAAGCATTACTTTGTAATATAACAACAGCACTTGAAACAACACAATTATGATGAAATAACTATTTTACCCAGTAGTTCCATGTGAAAAAGTGTACATAGATGAATCTGTATGTAAACACACTATCCCTTGACTTAATGGAAGATACAAGTGACTGCAACATACATATACTCTAAAAAAAAACATGACTCCATATGATAGTACCAGATACTAAAGAGGCTATAGGAAAGTAAAGTAAGCAGATACCAATGAGACTAAAATAACTGAAGAGACTAAAGAGACAGTGAATATATTTGTGTAAGTATGTATCACATGATCTTATGACAGAGGGGTATTTCCTCAGGAAGTTAGCATGTAAATTGCAATAAAGGCACATGTTTAGATAGAAGCTTCCACTTACTATCATTTAAATATGAGTGGACAAACAACTACTGATTTGTATGCTGTTGTAAATTGGAGTAAGAAGAAGACAAAGAAGCCTGCTAGTAATCAGGATGGTGATGCATCTGATCCAGATATTATGATGTATGATGTACTCAATAGAAATGATATGAAAGATAATGAAGCACGTAAAAATAATAAGCCTCAGTTATTAAAAAATAAATCTAATTGTTGCCATGGCTCATCTACTTATGGATGTATGGCCTTCATATTACTTGTAACATGGATTATAATATTAGCAATAATATCTATAATGGTCACTATAATTTATCTTGAAATTTCTACATTGAAAATTGCTGGTGTTGTCTCCACCAGCAACCAGCAAATTAATGGTTCCTCCATGAACTCTTCTTCAGTCATAAATGACGATAACATCAGAGAAATCATTAATGAGGCATATTCTAATTGCTTTAGTAATCTGTCTAATATTATGCTTAATATCGAGACTTATCAGAATATATCGTCTTCATTGTTAAAAGAAAGACATGAGGAATTCAATACAGCCATCAATAATATTTACGATTATTATCGATAACGTAACTTCTTATTTGTCAGTACTAGAAACAAGTTTGATTAATTACTTTTTCTCGTCATGTTCTCAAGCATTGAGTAAGGATTCCTCCTACCTCTCTGGTAACTATATATGGAGATCCTCCACTGGTGCATTGAGAAGTGTATATTGTGATATGAACAATACATTTGGAGGTGATTCTAAAGGATGGATGAGAGTATCTAAACTGAATGTTAATAAGTGTCCTCCAGGTCTCATGGCCCGTACATCTGGTGCAATAAAAACCTGTGTAGTAACCAAAGATAATGCTGGATGTACACCAATTGTATATTCCACATCTAAAATTTCTTATACTAAAATCACTGGTCGAATTAGAGGATATCAAATGGGAACTTTAGATGGATTTATAGGTATTAATTCTCGACCGAGAAGCATGAACGTTAGTGCAAACTATGTTGATTGTGTTAGTGTAACTTCTAACAATGAACATGTTTGGACATTTGCTGCTGGTTGTGATTGTGGCAGTATGAAGCCTGATACTATCGACAGCAACTATACCTGTGACCAACATCTATCATGTAGTGCTAGAGCTTTTTGCAGCACTCATCTCTGGGATTCACAGAAATGTGGTGAATCTTCTCCATGGTTTCTCATGATACTGGATCATCCTACTACAGCTAACATTAAAGTGAGAGTTTGTCGTGATCAGGATAGAGATGATGAAGACTTGGCTATCTCTATACTTGAACTTTATGTGCAATAATTACTAACATTATGCCAAAATTAGACAGAAAAAAACTTGTAAAATTTGTCATTGTTTCCGAACTGCTTAAATTACTAGAATTTGTAGTATTTGTTCATTTCTAAAAAATTAGTTTAGTGTATAACATAATTGAGTCCCATATAACAAGGTATTATATCAAATTAATTGGTATAATATTTAGCTCTTACAAAGAGATAAAAATATGAATACTATAATTTTTCTGTCTTATTTATAACCATCCTGCATGCTATGCTTTTTATCATTGATCTTTGTTAATTTAACTGCCTAAATTTTATTTGTTACTATGTACATATATAATATTTATTACATGAGTCAGAATATGTTATGGCTAAATATTTCACAAGCAACACTGTGCCTATATTTTGATATAAGTTAGTATCTACTAATACTATCTTATATCAAAGCATTGGCACTGTGCAGGCAAATTTATATTTAAGAGTAAGAGGTGAGTGAAAATAAAGCCTAGGTGTGAAATACCCAGACATATAACTCTGACAAGTGTAATTAATAGTTTATTCTATGCTTGATATCTTCATTTCGTTAGTTTTTACTAAGTTTGGTAACTCATGATGTAAAGTTGGCTGTTAAATTCTCTAGGGGCTACCCCACACCCCTTGCTCATATTTTAACAGCTGCTCTAACCAGGCTGGATAGAGTGCACTAGAGGAAGGCAACTGTAAAACCACTAAAAACAAGCAAGCTAGGCCCTTCTGTAACAACAATCAGAGGGTAATGAGCTTGACAATGTGGCTGAGATAATACAGATTAATAAAGTGATTTATCTCACTGTTCATGTCAGGTCCTAAAAATAACATTGTGAAGGTATTTAGCTTGGAATATATGTATATATATAATATATACATATATTATACATAATATATATATAATATATACCTATTATTATTATACATTATAAACATATTTTTATATACATATATACATATATAATAAATGCTACTTACAAACTACTTTATAGAGCTATAATTATGTTATTAATTATACTCTGGTAACTGATACTTTAAACAGTTCATACATTTTGTTACAAAAGATTTGTTTATGCTCTAGTCACAAAGTGTCAATGGCAAATACAACTCCAACTGTTTACAATATATTTGTTTTTGAACTAGTATGTACTTAGCTACACCAACTTAAGAAACTGTTGTATTAAAAGGATTTGGCTTACAATTTATGCATGAACTTTGGCTATTTAATATGATCTGGGTATGCCATTACAATATTTTTATACAGATTTTTTTGGTTTCCCTGTCTGTCTGTGGTGTTGTTGTTAACATGAGCAAAAAAACTTCAGGCAATAGAATTGAGTGCATACACAACTTGGAAGAGAATGATGTACTAAAAATAAACAATGAAATATGAACGAAAACTTAAACATACATCTGATGTTTGCTAGCTTTTACTTTCAGGATTTAAAAAACACTATTTAGCTAAGAAAACTTACCTGTTTTCAGGGTTAACAGTAATTGGACTTGCTTGTGCGCTTCAAAACACAGCACAGGAATGAAGTACAGAAAACTACCATATTGTAGGAGCTCAAGTTGGAGTTAAAAGTAGCTAACATAAAGAATTGGATGGCACTGCAAATTTACTTAATCCCTGAACTTTAAATTTTTTTAGCCTAATTATACCGCTAACACTAAGTTGTTGCCTTAAATCCATATCCCACATCGTACCAGGAAGAGTTATATAGTTGCTTTTTGTTTAAATTATACATTACAAGAAAAGCACAGTGAGTATCTAATATTTGGACTACAAATACGATAAGAGTAAATGTGGGAACCAAGGCACAATGTTATGTGAGTCCTCCTACTTACTCGCTAAAGATTATTGAAGTAGAATCAAAAAAGATATTAATATATAGTCGGGGAGAATGTAGTTGTCTTTTGCCTAACCTATTTTAAATATTAAGAGTTTAAAGAGACACAACACTTTATTTGTTAATTCAAAATACTTGCAAGAATAACTGATTGAAGGGCAGAAGTAGCTATAATATGAGGAAATAATGGTATGGTACTAGCTAATGGGAGAGTTGAATGAAAGGAGATGATTAGCTAGTTAGTAAATGAAAAGTGTGACTGAATGGAGGTAATCTCACTCACTGGGGAATACAGAGCATAAATGAAATTTAAGGATCAAAATGAAACAGTAATGCAAGAAATCACACACTTACATACTCAGAGTCAAGCTCTAGTTCATAATTAAGTTCCTGGGGTTTGCCTTGGCAAACACTTTAGTGAGACCTGGCCTGAACATATTATTATATTATAGAAGATCCCAAGGCAAAGCTTGATGAGCATATCTGTTATTCTCATATGGAGTCATCAACGATGCATTGCAGTGAATAACAAAATATATAATCAACTTGTTACATTCTTTGCCCTCTCATGGTTGTCATGTATGTACTTATGTTAGATATTATTACTATATGTGAATGAGCTATGGATTGCCTGCTGGACAATGATAGATTATTGTGTAAAACATTCTATAGGGTATTTTATCCATTTCATTTATATTTTATACCAAAATGTCTAGCTATATGATATTACAGCTAGAAGGAAGTAATCCTTAGCATAGCAGGCTTTACTGAATTTAAAAAAATTAGTGTTATACACATGATCACCCATTAGCTACCAAGTTACCTACAGATGAGAATATTACTGAGAAAATTGTTGTATCACCCTAATCAACTGGTGTGATGACATGTATTGAACAAATTTCACAGTCATTGTTATTGCCTGTGTGCATGTGCATCATCCGGCCTTTACATGTACACCAATTGTATATTCCACATCTAAAATTTCTTATACTAAATTAATCACTGGTCGAATTAGAGGATACCAAAATGGTACTTTAGATGGATTTTTAGGACCTCAAGAAAGTCTGAACATTAATGGCAATTATGTTGATGGTAATAGCATAACTTCTAACAATGAGCATGTTTGGACATTTGCTGCTGGTTGTAATTGTATCAGTATGAAGCCTAAGACTACACCTGTGATGAACCTTCACCATCATGTAGCGCTGGAGAATTTTGTACCACTCATCTCTGGGAATCACAGAAATGTGGAATTCCTTCATCTCCATGGTTTCTAAGGACACTGGATCACCCTACTGCAGCAAATATTGAAGTGAGAGTTTGCCGTGATCAGGATAGACAAGATGAAGACTTGGCTATCTCTACACTTGAACTATATGTGCAGTAACAACAAACATTATGCAAAAAGTTAACCAGAAAAAAGTTATGTAAAATTTGTTGTTTGTTTTTAGTATTTTGAAATGACTAGAATTAATTTGAAATGACTAGAATTAATTTGAAATGACTGGAATACAATTTCTAGAAAACTAAAACAGTGATTGAGTTATATTATATAGCAGAAACTTAACAACCTACATTGGTAGAATATTTACCTCTTACATAGTAATAAAAATGCAAGAAAAATATTTTTCTGGCAAGAACATTGTATAAAACTCTAACTTACTGCTGAATTTTAGATATTGTAAAGCCAGTGTATTTTATAAACTCTGTCATGCATTGCTATTTGTTTTTGTTTTAACTTCTAAAATATTATTGGTTCCTTTTTTTTCCTATATTAATCATAAAACCTACTATGTACAACTATTCTTATGTAAATAAGATTTCTGGTACATGACCTTCTGGGAAAACTGTACAGATTTTGATACAAAACAGATTTACTTACGCTGCACTCAAAAACTTTCAATGACTAATAAAATAATGATACAAGTTTGAGTCATTAATAGCTACCACCCAATGTTTTTCATTAGAAAATTATGTCATGAAAACTCAGTTGTTGTTTCCTTCATTTTTAAAAGTGTCTCTATTGGCTAAAAATTAATTAAATACATATTATAGCTAATCAGGGAAAATACCACAGGCCTCCCCAAAAAATAAAGTATAGTAAGGTGCAGGAAACTTTGAACTTATAATTATACTATTTTTGTAACAATGTATACCTACAAAAGGAGTAAGTGCTGTCAAGTCTTTGGTTTTTGTGTAAGTAGTTCACTATGTAAATAAAAGAGTACGCATTCTGACATTTTTAATGACAGTTGTATGAATGCACATGTTTTTTCTGAGCAATATCCCTGGTTGTGGAGCTATCTGTTGGATTACCATAGGAGAAACTTTCTTATGCCTATAGCACATGATTCTTATAAATAGCAAAGGTATTATAAAACACCAGGAAATGACAAAATGTTAAGCACTATTTTCTCAGTCAGCACTAATGAAAACATAGAAATTATCTTCAGTAGAGGCTAAATTCCATGTGCACTATCAATATTTATGGTTGACAAAAAAATATGATTATTTTTCATGTACCACCTTTCCTATCTTGACTCTAAATTCTATCACCTTCTGAATTATGCTGCCAGTCAAGCCTTCTATATTAAAGTTAAGGTTATTAACTGCAGTTAACGAAGGGAACCTACCACCCATAGATTGCGCAAACACGCATACAGATATGTAGTGGGCAGCACAACATCACTCATATTGGTCGGAAGCAGCTGCCTTCTGCCAGCAGTATCAGCATATTTCAGCTTAGAAGTTGCTCCGTTATTGGTTCACCCACTAAACCACACCACCACATGCAGTAACAACATCCAAGAATGTGATTGGGGATTTTATATAAGATTTCATTGGTGTGATGCTAAGTCTGGTCACTACGTCTCAGCAGATGCACAAGGGAATACTCCCTGGCATCAGGGGACCATCCCCTCCAAAGGCAGGGGGGGACTCATCAAAACCTTGACATCACATGAAAAGGAGGTATGGCCACAATAGTGATTTTCTTTTGCAAATTATTGCATTTTTTAGCAAACGCTGAGTATTTGCACTCTTAGTGCCTTAGTTTAGTTCATTCTGTCATTCAATTTGTCTGCACTCTTTCCACAGCAAATCTAGAAGATGGCTGACTACTATGCCTTGAGAGAAGAGGTACCACATTACATGACGATTTAATTAACACACAACTAGAAGCTCGTATAAATGATAAACTGCGTATAACCGATAAACTGGCTGTAGGTTGCGGAGGGCGATACGGAGCTACTAATGTAGTATCTTAGAGGAAAAGCGAAAGAACAAAATAAAAAAAAAAAAAAAATATATATATATATGTTATCGCGGACTCGTTATAATTTATATGAAGTATGCTTTCAATTAGTGTAGCTGTCCAGCTAATAATTGATATTCATCACAGTCAACAATTGTTTCAGAAACAAGTGTTCATTTTATAAAGATAACCCATGTTGTGTTGAGTTTTATAGTTATAACTTTATATCTGTTGTTAACTATGGTCACCAAGGCATGTTGTCTGCAATGTATTTCCTATCATTAATTATTACTGTCCTTAATTTTTGCCCTTTGCTGGGCCTGAATAACAAAGTTCTTCAATTTTTAGCTTAAAAACAGTAATAGTTTTGTTCTACATAATATTATTATAATTATAATAAAGGAAAAATCTATGCAAATCTTAACCTTGCAAAAAACAACAACAATCGGTAAGTATCCTACAGTCATTCTACAGACACAGCAAAAAAAAGTAAACATGTTTGTGTCTTAGTTTTACTTGTTCCTATCCTTAAGAGTTATGAAAAGTAAATGCTTACTCTGTGTAGTTGTACGAAACATGTGATTGTTTATGATACCAGTCATGGGGTTAGTTAAGGGCTCAAAGCATAACTAAGGAATGAAATAAATGTTGAATTCAAGAAGTAAAAATGAAGTCCGTAAATATATTATTGGAACTTAACTATGCATGAGTCTATGGAACTTTTTTGCTGTCTGGACCCCTGTCATACTCTTGAATTGGTCTGCTGGTAATTGACAGTAATTTTAAAAGTTTGACTCAATCTCACCCTCAGACTCAAGTAGTGAGGTAGCTATCTCTTTATATTTGGCTTTATTGTCAATAAGGGGACCTACCGATGCACATAATCATTCTGGAAGCTTTGCGGTCAAGTAGAAAACCCATCTATTTTCTTTCATCTCACATTCCTTTATTATATGCTCAAACTTCTCAAAGTAGGAAGCAACTTCACCTCCTTCATAACAGCTCTAAAACCTCTCAGTTTATCTTTAACTTGTTTTTTTTTTATTCTCTGTACTCTCTCTCTTCTTCCCTTTCTTTTCTCATTCTTTCATCTCTCTCATATTTCAAGAAGAGAGTAGCTATAAACTTTTTGGTTGAAACAAGGATTCTCCGCACCAGTTAATTGAAAAATACTGGAACTGTGAACGCTTTACCTAACTTACGTAATTAGAAGCGCGGGCGAAATGTTTTGACGTACGTATATATAATTGGCGAGCGAGCGTAGCGAGCGAGACACTTACAGGGGTAACACAATCGAAAATCGGGGATGTTTATAAATTTATTTGTATATATGTTTGGACGTACGTATGTCATTTTGTACTTTGACCCTCGCGTTTTTGTGTTAGTTATGTGGTCGACCCCGTCCCAAATTGCACTAAACAAAATCCTCTGGTTTATCGATCAGTACCCGTATCACCCTAGAAATTGAGTTTTGAATTCTTTTACGGGTGCAGTTAAAACGTGAAAACTTACGGGACTTCCATTTCTATTCGAGTTAGTGGCAGTGGTAAGTCAATGCGCTCTTTGGCATGGTTATAAGCCGTACGCAACAGTATTTACTTGAAAATGCATTGTCCACTAGACTAACCCCGAAGGTAAGTCTTGTATAGGTGTGTCCAGTTGTGTCAAAGCATTGTGCTTTACAGCCACTATTTAGCTAAAGAATATCACAAAGAAAACGTTTAAATAGCGTGTATTGTTTTGTTGTTGTTGTTTTCCTTCAATTCAAACAGTTGCAGCGAGTTGTTACTATGGTACTGAAATCCCTTTACAGTGTATGCCTAATTAAAAAACTGGACCTTATTTTCAGTAGCTTCAGTGTTGGAAGTCAAAATTATTAATATAATAGTCTTTAGGCTCGCTCGCCATTTGTGCTCAAGCACATCACTAGTTATATATCTGAAATCTCAATTGAACACGACTGAGAGTCAGCTTCGCGAGCTTCGCTCGCTCGCTGAATAAATGTCAACGCGAGTACGGATTATTCACAAATAACTAGTGGTGTGCTTGAGCACAAATGGCGAGCGAGCCTGATAGTTAGGTAACATAAAACTAAGTATTGTTACTACTATGTTTTAGCTTAGTTCATGCAAAAACTATAATAGCCGTTATGACTATTTATTTCAGCAAACAAATACAAAATCACTCTCTTACCTGATTAATGGTAACTTTTGTAGTATCAAATCTGCCATTCTGATAATCTCAATTACCAGTAACTCTTGAACAAGCTCTCAGCTACGATAAAAAAATAAAACAGTGCTATTATTTGTAATTTTAGCTCCGTATCCCCCCTAAAACGGCGAAGGAAAAGGGTCTTCAATGCCATAGTAACCGGTCGAATCAACTTTTTGTTTTTTGAAAAGCAAGCGTTTTCACAGAAATTTTCTCACACTTTGGAGCTTTAAGTATAAAGTAAGGCTTGCTTAATGCTGTATTTTCAGAATAAACTGGGGTCAAGCCTAAAAAGCCGTGTTTTTTGGAGAAAAAAGTTTCCCCCGCGCGCGTTTAATTACATACGTACGTCCAAACATATATACAAATAAATAAATAAATAAATAAACAAATATCCCCGATTTTCAATTGTGTTACCCCTATAAGTGTCTCGCTCGCTACGCTCGCTCGCCAACAAGTTTGATTCGGCACTGGTACGCGGCTGGTTGAGATGCACAGATCCTATTTCCAATCGCAGATTCAAAATCCTCTCCTCTACTGCCTTGACTCCATATATGGTGGTTATTGCTACGTGGTCGATCATTATTGGATCATGTAGGTTAAGTACGTGTATTCTTCCCACACGTAGTAGTCACTGCCCCAGTTCTTCCTCCTTTTAGATTCTCTCAGCTACCACTAAGTCCTCTTCCCAAAGGATTTCATGGGATTTAAATATAGTGTAAAAAAGAATCTCAAATGCACAGAAAGACAGAGTGGAATAAAACACTCAATAACTCATTAAGCAGCACTTAACAAAGGCAAAATGGAACAAAAGAACAATAATTGCAAAAACAATCAATCTAATTTACAACTACAAGTTTCCCCATGCACATATATACACACAAACATATAATATTCTAAAGTTTTTTTGTAGGCCTGTGCCTATACTATAAAGCACACTAATGAATGAATGGGTTTTATCTATATAACTAAATGACAGGAAGTTAGTGCAGTTTTTTTCTATAAAAACACACATTTTTATGTGATCTTTCACTTGGTGAGATGCTAACATGAGTGGACAAGCAACTTCTGCATTGTATGCCGTTGTAGATTGGAGCAGGAAGAAGACAAAGAAGCCTGCTAGTAATCAGGATGGAGATGCATCTGATCGAGATGTTGTGATGTACGATGTGCTCAATAGAAATGATATGAAACAGCCTCAGTTATTGAGGGAAAAGTCTACCTTTTGCCATACTTCAACCACTAATATGATGTTAATGGTCTTCATTGTAATTGTGACATGGGTGGTTTTAGCTATAACATTTATTATGGTCATTATATTGTATCTTAGACTTTCGACATCAAATATTGCCAACAGCGATGTGCTAATGAACAACCAAAAAGAAAATAACACAACAATACATTTTTCTGTAGTCCAAAAAGATGATATTACGAAAATTATCAAAGACATTTATTCCAATTATTCTGTTGAATTTTCCACAGTTATGCTTGCTATAAAGTATCTTCAGAATATGTCTTCAATTTTGGAAGACAGAAATGAGATAATATTAAATTTTGCAATTAGGAATATTTATGATGCCATTTGTCCGCGGGTCATACGGCGAAGTCCTGAGTTTTTCTATCCCCAGCAACTTGCACAGCTGACGCACCACCCTCCCGCAGAACTGCGTACCCTGATCCGAGAGCATCACCTCAGGAATAGCAGTCCTAGAGAATATTCCCCAAAGTCCTTCAGCAACGGACTTAGCAGTCACGCTTCGGAGAGCCACTGCCTCCGGCCACCTAGTTGCCATACAAACATATGTTAGTAGGAACCGACACCCCCCTCTACCTTTGGGCAACGGCCCCACCAAATCCACAGCCACACTCTCGAATGGCTCGGTCAAGATCGGCCTCTCCACTGCTGGAGCCTTCCTCGGCTTGTTCTTGTTCTTGACCTGACACACTCTGCAACTCTGACAATACCCCGCAATCTCCTTTGCCATCCCAGGCCAAAGAAAATACTTACCCACCATACGCACAACTTTCTCCCCACCTAGATGACCACTTCTCTCGTGAGCCATCTCTAATATCTTTCCTCTAAACTTTTTCGGCACCACTATCACATCCACGAATTCCTCCCAAGACACATACATTCCCCTCAACAATAAACCTTTATCCCACTTGAATCCACGCTCCTTTCTCTCTCCTAGCTCTCTCCAAGTTCTCAAACTATCGTCAGACCTCACACACTGACGGAACTCCCCCCCATCTGACCCTTCCTTCATGGGCCCCACTTCCCCAGCTAGCTTGCTGAGCTCAGACTCTGGCCCATCAATGGACACAGAGCCCAAGTCCTTAGCAATTCCTGCCATCTCCTCCTCATTCCCATCCACACTCTCCCCCAAGCTCTCTTGCATCGCTCCTTCCTCGACCTGCACGACCAAAGTGTCCAACTCGGCTCCCAAGTTCTCCTGAACAGACTCCTCCACTGTACACCACAGCTCTTCCACCTCTGCATCATCATCACACTTATCCAGCTCTGCTTCAGCCTTCGCCTGACTCCGAGTCAGCACGTTGACTTTAGCATCTCCCCCCTCTTTCCTGTCTCTGTACTGGGTTATGGCCTGTGTGTAAGCCTGTACCTCGTGTGCATCTGTCATGTTCATCGGCACAATGCTGATGACTCCCTCATCCTTTCTCTCATCTACCATGGCTATGTGCGAGCGTACTAACCCTCCAACCTCGTAAGACACCACTGTGCTCCTGTGTACTTGCTTACTCCCATGCACGTCTCCCACATGCACTTCCCCATAGTCTCTGTAACTGTCTCCCAGCAGAGCTCTGGGGACTATGCCAATGCTAGCCCCAGAGACCACAAGCACCTGACATGGAACTCCATTCACTCTTCCCCATGCAACATTATCTTTTCTTCCCTCTACCATCAGCTTTGCTACTTTCCCTCCTTCTTTCTTGACACTCACCCCAACCTTCTTATTCGGGCAATCTGGGCTCCTGTGTCCCTGCTTACCACAAGTGTAGCAAGTAACAGGGCGAGATTCTGCAGGCTTCCTGCTGCTGTCAAACCCACGACCCTTATGACAGTCAATAGCCCTGTGGCCATTCGCTCCACAGGAGAAGCATGTTATTCCCTCAGAACCTGCATACTCTCTCCTCTCTGTCATGACTGGTGTTCTCTCTCCAACCCAGTCCCCCATTCTTGGCTTGTAAAAGTTACCCCTCTGCCTACCGGACATCCAGGTTTCCCAAGCATTCCTCAAGTCCTCTGCACTCCCAATCTCTTTCCCCTCCAAATACACTCTCCCAGCCTGTGGCATCACCCTCCTGGTGAATGCCGTTGCCAGTGCCACCACGCACTGCTCAAGTGTTGCACAACCCTGCAGCACCCCCCTACAAATCCTTAATATCTGCTCACAAATCTCCCCCGCCGACTTCTGCTTAACTGATTCACCCGTCACCTCAAAGAGCTGATGTCCATAGGTGAGTGAGGTTTCACCCACGGACTTCAACAAAACTCTCTTGAGCTCTGCATATTCTGTACCCTCCTCCCGTATGCTACTAACCCTAGCACACAACCTCTCAGGCAGTCTGGGAAATAGCCTTTCTGACCACCCAGCCTCCTCAACCTCTGATTCCCTCATCACCCTCTCGAACTTGTTCAGATAATCAACCAACTCTGTCCCCTCTCTGTATGACCCCATAGACTTTAACTTCTCCTGCAACAACTCTCTCCTATCCCTCCTGAGGCTTTCCTCCCGCCTCCGAGCTTCTTCTTGCTCCCTTCTCTCCCTACTTTCCCGATCTCTAGCCCTATCAGCTTCCCTACGCTGTTCCTCCTCAGCCCTCCTACGTTCACCCTCCTCTACCCGTAGCCTTTCAGCTTCTGCTGCTCTAGCTCTCTCATAGTCTCTACGTCTCTCCTCCTCTTCCCTCCTGCGCTCCCTATCCTCTTCCCTATTCCTCTCTTCCTTCTCCATCATGTATTTCAACAACACACTCAACTCGCTCTCTTCTCTTCTAGCCATCTCTTCTTCTTCCCCCCGACTCTCTTTCCCTACAACCTCTTCTGATTCCGAATCACTACCAGACCCAAGTGCACCACTCACACCGTCGTCCAGGAGTTCCTCCCTGCTCTGCCTCAATTCCAAAGGTCTTGCTGGGTAGGGTGATCTCTTGCAGATGCCTGGCTTCTTAGACGGTTTATAGTCAGAATCCTCAGGTAGCAACCTCCTGCTCGACTTCTTCTTGGTCGCCACGGCTCCAACCTCTGACACGGGGAGATGAGTGTCCTCGCCTCCCTGCTGGTGAGCTGCACAGAAAAAAAACAACAACAGATAATAAAACTCAACGGAAGGGAACGTTTTACAACTCGAAATAATGCAACACAAAAAAAAATAATTAGGGGTGGGTGATACACACACAATGTTAAACACAGAACTGTTAAGGATGACTCCCTGTTCAGCCTGAGTGCTCCTTCGCTGCCGAAGCCCGTCGGAATGGATTCTCACTGCCGCTGTCGCCCAGTGATGTGAAGTGACTCTCGTCTGCCGAAGCCCAAGTGTCTTGAAATTCGTTTTCTCTCCGTCCGCCTAAGCCCGTCGGAATGGATTCTCACTGCCGCTGTCGCCCAGTGATGTGAAGTGACTCTCGTCTGCCGAAGCCCAAGTGTCTTGAAATTCGTTTTCTCTCCGTCCGCCTAAGCCCAGAAAGTTGTAGTCCTCTCCGTCAGCCAAAGCCCGGAGAGATGCTGCAGTACTCCTCGAGAGCGTCCTCCTTCGAAGTACGATCAGACGCAGCTGGAACGAATTCCGCCTCGCCCTAGTAGACTGATCTTCGTCTGCTTTCCCGTGAACGAATCCACAGTGAGTTCGAGTGGTCTTCTTCTAGGGAATGTCTTCCTGTTGAAGATCCCACCGCTGCCTCCAGTTTCTGTGGGTCCGGTCTGCTAACAGTGCGCGGATTCGCCACAGTTTCCGGAGACAGCTTATATTACGCTGCCACCAGAATTCAGCAAGAGGCCTGCGACCTCACTTCGAGTTCTTACTTAAAATCACTCAGTAAACTGAACTAAAGTACAACACGTGGCGAGTGGGCTTATGAGACGAGTCCTCTCGCATAGCTGACCAATCACGATGCTACACAAAATATCTGCAGGTGACCTGCGCACAAATGACTACACACTCAACTACTCTGCACACAAATACTCTGAATGACGCACAACACAAACATAGTTCTATTGTCTCTGTTCGTCTTCTTCCTTCTGATCTCTTCCCTCTGTCTCTCTGCTTGCTCTCTCCTCTTCCATGCTGCTCACGAATGTGGGCTGGCCCACAATATTATTGATAATATAACTTACAATTTGTCATTATTTGAAGTAACTTCCATTGATAACTATAAATCATCTTGTTCTGAAATATGGAGTGAAAACCCTTTTCATCCCTCTGGTAACTACATACTGAGATCATCTACTAATGTATTGAAAAGTGTTTATTGTGACATGACTAGTAAATTTGGAAGTAATTCTTCAGGATGGATGAGAATAGCTAAATTAGATGTTCAACATTGTCCCCAAGGACTTGAGGAACATAATTATAATGGCAACACAATACAAGCCTGTAGAGTTACAAAAAGTGATTCGGGATGCACCCTGCTTGCATTTCCAATGTATCATATACAGGGCCGGCGGAAGCACAACGGTTGCAACGGTTTTGGCCGTTGCATCATTGGCCAGCTATAATCTTGCTAGCTAGTTACAACATTAAGAAAATTACAGACTTTAAATCTTAAATATGCAACAACAATTAAACCATAACTACATCTAACTCTTACGCTTCAAATGTAGCCACACACATCCCAAAGACAACCAAAATGAAGTAGGGAGGACGGAGCAAATATAGCGTGACGACACCTTACCTAATATCCGTTAAAATAAAATCTCTGACTGGCCGCGGGTGTTCGTAGCTCAGGTTGTATGGCTTCATCATTGAGCAGCAGATTTTCATTACCTGAGCTCCCCTCAGTTCCTCATCATCCCCCTGATGGTTTTTCATTCCCTAAACGACCATTTGGGAGCAAGAAAGTTGTTATGAGGTCTTTTCAAGCCTCTTGGTTCAAGCAATGGAGTTTCTTGCACTATGATGAGTTGAAGGATGTTGCTTATTGCCACATTTGTGTCACTGCATTCAAACAAAAAAAAATGAGGGAATCTCGAGCAGATCCTGTGTTTGTAAGACATTTTGCACATACCTAGCTAACCATTAAAAGTAATTTTACTTGCATTTTTTTAGGTCTCAACCGGATTTTGTAATTGGAAGGATGCAACTATTGTTTTAAGGAGACACGAGCAAAGTTTAAGTCATCGTCAAGCTATTGAAATGGTTATTACTCTTCCTTCATCAACTCCAAATGTGGGAGAATTGTTAACCCAGCTGTATGCAAAAGAAAAAGAATGGAACCGAAAAATGTTGATTAAGATAATATCTAGTATTCGATTTTTGGCTCGACAGGGTTTACCGCTTAGAGGAGATGGTAGTGAAGAATTAGATAGCAATTTTTACCAAATGTTGAAATTAAAATCAGAAGAAGATCCAAGAGTTAATGATTGGCTAAAAAAGAAAACAAATAAATATACATCACATGACATTCAAAATGAGATTTTGAAAGTTATGGCTATACGTGTGTTAAGGAATATTGGTAACTCCCTGCAGTCACCTCCATTCATAACAATAATGATGGACGAAACCACTGATGCTTCTAATCGTGAGCAAGTAACTTTAGTTTTTCGATCAGTAAGTGATAAATTGGATGTTAACGAAGATTTTCTTGGGCTTTATACTGTCCCATCTATTCACTCAAGGATACTAAAGGAAGTTATGGATGATTGTCTTTGTAGATTAAACATTCCTTACTCCCGAGTCCGAGGACAATGTTATGATGGGGCTAGCACAATGAGTGGTGCTAGATCTGGAGTGGCTAAGTTGATAATGGATGAAGAGCCTAGAGCAGTTTACACCCATTGCTATGGCCACTCTATTAATCTTGCAGTTAATGATGCCATTAAGCATTCAAAAGTTATTTTAAATGCCTTGGATACAACTCATGAACTCACTAAACTAATCAAGTTTTCTCCACGCCGGGAAGAGATATTCAGAGAGTTAAAGAAACAACATGATTTGCTTAATGATTATCACTCAGCAGGAATGAGATTGCTCTGTCCTACGCGGTGGACTGTGCGAGCTGATGCTTTAGCCAGCATCATTAGTAACTACGAAGTTCTTTTGAAAACATGGGAAGAAGCTTTAGATGTTGCTAAAGATACAGAAATTAAAGCGAGAATTAATGGTGTACATGCTCAGATGCAAACTTATGAATTTTTGTTTGCCACATTTCTAGGAGAAATGGTTTTACGTCATTCTGACAATTTAAGTGCAGCTATTCAAAAGAAAACAACCTCTGCTGCTGAAGGACAACAACTTGCAAGGCTAGTCATTACAACACTTCAACGTACACGAAGTGCAGAGGCTTATGACCTATTCTGGTCAAAAGTGTTGAAGTTTGCAGAATGTGCAGGGATTGGTGAACCACAGTTACCACGCCGGCGAAAAATTCCTGCAAGACTAGACGAAGGTGGAAGTAATCATTTTTTCATCAAACACCAAAGGATCATTTTCGCCAAATATATTACGAAACTATCGACAACACTACCAATTGTATTGCTAACCGCTTTGATCAGTCAGGTTATAAAATTTATTGTAATTTAGAACAGCTTTTAATCAAAGCCAGCAATCAGTCAGATTTTGAGGATGAACTCAAATTTGTGTGCGACTTCTACAAAGATGATTTCAATTCAGATAATCTGAAAGCTCAACTTGTTACATTTGGTGTTGAATTCCAGCAGAAGAATGTAACAAGCACTGGAGCAACGTCATTTTTTGACTTGTTGGATCACTTCAAGGCATACTCTATTGCTCAAAGAAGCCTTTTGGATCAAGTTGTGAGGGTTGTGCAGTTGATTTTAGTAATGCCAGCAACCAACGCCACATCTGAGAGGTCATTTAGTGCACTTCGACGCATTAAAGATTATCTCAGAGCAACAATGAAGCAAGAGAGACTAAATCATTTGCTTGTCCTTCATGTGCACAAGGAGCTGACTGATAGTTTTGATCTGAAAGACATAGCCAGTGATTTTATTTCGGGCTCTGATCACAGAATCAATATTTTTGGATCATTTACATAGCTATTTCATATATAATTTTTTTTTCCAATCAATACTTTTTCTTATGTTCACTCAATTAATTAAAGGAGTTTTACAATATTGCATCAGGTTATTATAATGGGTGTGGTCATTTTTGGCCTTTGCATCAATTTATTGCTTCCGCCGGGCCTGATATACTAAAATTGCTGGTCAAGTTAGAGGTTATAAAGTTGGAACATTAGATGGGTTTCTCAGTTTAAGCCGTAGTAATACAATTAACACAAGCAGCAATTATGTTGATGGTATTAGTATAACTTCCAGTAACCAGCATGTGTGGACATTTGCTGCTGGTTGTGCCTGTAGTGAAACTTCAATGGCTGAGCCAGTTGGTAACAATTATATTTGTGATTCTCTTCTGTGGAGTTCACAGTTGCCATGGTTTATCAGAATCATACAATCGACTACTGCTAAAATTGATGTTAGCATTTGTCTTGATCAACCATGACATGATCAAGATTTGGATATTTCTACACTTGAACTTTATGTGCAATAACTACATGCTTTATGATGAACTTTGCTGTTTGTTTTTTGTTTCTTAGAAAATTACATAAATATAGATGAAAAATAACATAGGCCTACATATTATTAGTTTAATGTAAACAAATTTATATGATACAATTAAACGATAACATTTGGGGAATAATGTCATTAAATAGCACTATGACTTCCCACAGTCTATATTTTAGTGCTAAGGAAATGCTATTAGTGAATATCATACGTCTTTTTATGATTTATTTGTGCATTCCGAGGTCATTTTCAAATATAGCTATGTTTATAAATAATGTAACATACATGTTGCTAGTGATGCACTATACTAGTGATGTGCTTGAGCACAAATGGCGAGCGAGACTATACTATTTTTATATTGACTTCTAACACTGAAGCTACTGAAAATAAGGTCCAGTTTTTTAAATTTAGCATACAGGGTAAAGGGATTTCAGTGCCATAGTAACAACTCTCTGCAACTGCTTGGAAAGAAAAAAACAACAACAAAACAATATACGTTATTTAAAAGTTTTCTTTGTGATATTCTTTAGCTAAGTAGTGGTTGTAACACACAATTCTTTGACACAACTGGAAATGCACCTACACAGACTTACCTTCGCGGTGAGTCTAGTGGACAAAGTATTTTCAAGTAAATACTGTTGCGCACGGCTTATAACCATGACAAAGAGCGCATTGACTTACCACCACCACTAACTCGAATAGAAATGGAAGTCCCTTAAGTTTTCAAGTTTGAACTGCACCCGCAAAAGAATTCAAAACGGTAAACAATTCAATTTCTAGGGTGACACGGGTACTGATCGATAAACCAGAGGATTCTGTTTAGTGCAATTTGGGATGGGGTCGACCACATAACTAACACAAAAACGCAAGGGTCAAAGTACAAAATGACATACATACGTCCATACATATATCTAAACTAGTGGTGCGCTTGAGCACAAATGGCGAGCGAGCCTGATAGCTACACTGTTAAAAATGAAGTGTTCCGGTAACACTGCAAGGAGCGTTCCCAGGAGAGGGAGGAATTTATGCCCCACCCATGTTTCCTGAACACTGCACAGAGGGTTATAATATAACACTCTGAGAGGTGTTTGGACAACATCTTTAGCAGAGATGTATTAACACCTTCTGCAAGCTTATTACAACACTAAGTAACATGTTTCAATGGCACTGCTAATAAATAATGACCACACCTCATTCACATAACCTCAAAATTTTTAGATAAATAAATGATTGACAATGAATATATAAAAATAGATTGAATAAAGTAGCTAAACAGTTTTAAAGCTGTCCTTTCAACATGAGTAGATGAAATATCATAATATGCACTCCATTTATGATCCATCATGTTCAAGATAAATGTACCTGCATTGACACATAAAAATATAACATAAATCAATAAGCAATATACAAACACATTCATAAATGCTAGTAAACACATATTCTAAACACACACCCAGACTCAGCTAAACACTCAATTCTAAACACGCTCATAAATGCAACTAAACATACTATCCAAAATATGTGACCCTCTACGGGAAAATCGGGCACAACGCGGCAAGTGGCCCAATCTGCTGTAAATGCCGCCGTCAAAATACAGCTCTCCGTGTAGTAGTAAGTACAGTGGCTATCATGAGTGAAGCCAAGAATCTTGCTAGAGCATTAAACCTCAGCCACCGTGATGGTCTGGACATGATGGGTGGAGCTGACGCTGAAGCCATGGCTCCAGGAAGTGAGGACCCGCTTTCTGACTGTAAGTCACTTATTACAGTTAACTATAACCCTCATCAGTTCATCATCTTTTTTTCCCCTTTTTTTTTAGGTGATGAAGAATTTGATGGCCATTTTACCATTTATTATGAAGGTAATAAATTTAAATTTAAAAATTTTTTTGATAAAAAAACAAAACAAAACAACTTCTTATAAAGCTTCTAGGGATGTCTCATCAGCAGAGTCAGGCTCTGCTACTCCACTGTTTGAAGACGAAGATGACCTCTATGATCCTCTGGATTCTTTGGACTGCTCTGTACCAGACATCGAGCCACTTGTCACCACCCCATTCCGACCCCACTTTTCTTTCCCCTTCCGATACTGTGTCCATTGCCTGCCGACGGAACAGCATCATCTGTGTTAAGGAAAGGAAGAGGTCAAGAAAGCCATCACCAGCAAGGACGAAACGACTAACCTCAACTGAGCAGTTAGACCAGTTTTTAGCCCGTCACAGTCACCAACTCCTTCACCGTCACCAATTCCTTCACCATCACCAGTTTCGTCCGCCCTTCTAAAAGAATTAGAAGTACAGACATCAATTATTAAATATTTTTTTATTTTTAGTCATCTCTTTTAAATTATGTATCATCTATACAAGTAATACACACCTTTACTTTGTTCTTATGTCCAGTGTTATCAAAATCTATCTATTTACATTGAATACGCAATATAATTATCCCAACTCAGCTAAAACCACAAAAAAATACTCTAGTGGACAATAGTAAAAACAGACATTACTAAGATAAATAAAACTATTAGTGCAAACACCAATAAAAATGACTCTAGTGCATGTGGGCACTAATAAGAATGACTCTAGTACATGCGAGCACTAAAAAGAATAACTCTAGTACATTGTGGGCACTAAAAAGAATGACTCTAGTACGTGTACACACTAATGAAAAACCACAAGCCCACCTCAGAACCACTCAGATAGCCTTGAAGGACAAAATTTAACGACAGGAAGTGAAACTGGAAGTGACATCATGTGACACGCCTACCAGCGAAGAAATAATTTGGCCTCAAGGACTTCGCCCATACCTCCAAAGATCACCTGATTAGTAAATTATTTCATCTGGTATCGTAATTTCCTTACAACAACAGCTACTACAATCAAACTAGCAAAAACTAACTTAATCGAACATACTACAACTGACAGACACTAGCATGTGCTGACACTAATACGAATAAATCTAGTACGTGATAACACTAATAAGAATGACTCTAGTACAGTGTAATCACTATGTGCATGCATGGTGTTAGCACTATGTGCGTGCACAGTGTTTGGTGTTAGCACTATGTGCGTGCACAGTGTTTGGTGTTAGCACTATGTGCATGCACCGTAATAGTTAGTGTGTGCACAGTGTTTGGTGTTAGCACTATGTGTGTGCACAGTAATAGCACTGTGCGTGCAGTGTTAGCACTATGTGCGTGCACAGTAATAGTACTACGTGCAGTGTTAGCACTATGTGCGTGCACAGTAATAGTACTACGTGCAGTGTTAGCACTATGTGCGTGCACAGTAATAGTACTACGTGCAGTGTTAGCACTATGTGCGTGCACAGTAATAGTACTACGTGCAGTGTTAGCACTATGTGCGTGCACAGTAATAGTACTACGTGCGTGGCACAGTGCTAGCAACTATGGTGTGTGCACAGTTAATAGTTAATACGTGCGTTGCAGTGCTAGACACAGTGCGTGCAAAGAAATAGTACTAAGTGCATGACAGTGCTTAGCAATATGTGCATGCACAGCAATATGAATATTGGGCAATGCACAGGTAGACTATTGTGCGTTGCACAGTAATACGTGCGATGCACAGTGTTAGCACTATGTGCGTGCACAGTGTTAGTACTATATGCGTGCACAGTAATACGTGCATGCACAGTATGTGCGTGCACAGTGTTAGTACTATGTTTGTGCACAGTAATAGTACTACGTGCGTGCACAGTGCTAGCACTATGTGCGTGCACAGAAATAGTACTACGTGCATGCACAGTGCTAGCACTATGTGCGTGCACAGAAATAGTACTACGTGCATGCACAGTGCTAGCACTATGTGCGTGCACAGAAATAGTACTACGTGCATGCACAGTGTTAGTACTATGTGCATGCACAGTAATATGTGCATGCACAGTGTTATCACTATGTGCGTGCACAGTGTTAGTACTATATGCGTGCACAGTAATACGTGCATGCACAGTGTTAGTACTATGTGTGCACAGTGTTAGCACTATGTGCGTGCACAGTGTTAGTACTATATGCGTGCACAGTAATACGTGCATGCACAGTATGTGCGTGCACAGTGTTAGTACTATGTTTGTGCACAGTAATAGTACTACGTGCGTGCACAGTGCTAGCACTATGTGCGTGCACAGAAATAGTACTACGTGCATGCACAGTGCTAGCACTATGTGCGTGCACAGAAATAGTACTACGTGCGTGCACAGTGTTAGTACTATGTGCGTGCACAGTAATACGTGCATGCAGTGTTAGCACTATGTGCGTGCACAGTGTTAGTACTATGTGCGTGCACAGTGTTAGTACTATGTGTGTGCACAGTGCTAGCACTAGGTGCGTGCACAGTAATAGTACTACGTGCGTGCAGTGTTAGTACTATGTGCGTGCACAGTGCTAGCACTATATGCGTGCACAGTAATACGTGCATGCACAGTGTTAGTACTATGTATGTGCACATTGCTAGCACTATGTGCGTGCACAGTAATAGTACTATGTGCGTGCACAGTGTTAGTACTATGTGCGTGCACAGTGCTAGCACTATGTGCGTGCATAGAAATAGTACTACGTGCATGCACAGTGTTAGTACTATGTGCGTGCACAGTAATACGTGCATGCAGTGTTAGCACTATGTGCGTGCACAGTAATACGTGCATGCACAGTGTTAGCACTATGTGCGTGCACAGTGTTTATACTATGTGCGTGCACAGTAATACGTGCATGCACAGTGTTAGCACTATGTGCGTGCACAGTGTTAGTATTATGTGCGTGCACAGTAATACGTGCATGCAGTGTTAGTACTATGTGTGTGCACAGTGCTAGCACTATGTGCGTGCACAGTAATAGTACTACGTGCGTGCACAGTGTTAGTACTATGTGCGTGCACAATGTGCGTGCACAGAAATAGTACTACGTGCATGCACAGTGTTAGTACTACGTGCATGCACACTAATACGTGCATGCAGTGTTAGCACCATGTTCGTGCACAGTGTTAGTACTATGTGTGTGCACAGTGCTAGCACTAGGTGCGTGCACAGTAATAGTACTACGTGCGTACACAGTAATAGTACTACGTGCGTGCACGGTGCTAGCACTATGTGCATGCACAGAAATAGTACTACGTGCATGCACAGTGCTAGCACTATGTGCGTGCACAGTAATACGTGCATGCACAGTGTTAGTACTATGCATGTGCACAGTGCTAGCACTATGTGCGTGCACAGTAATAGTACTACGTGCGTGCACAGTGTTAGCACTATATGCATGCACAGTAATACGTGCATGCACAGTGTTAGTACTATGTATGTGCACAGTGCTAGCACTATGTGCGTGCACAGTAATAGTACTACGTGCGTGCACAGTGTTAGTACTATGTATGTGTGCACAGTGTTAGCATTTCGTGTGCAGTACTACTTCGTGAATGCAGTGTTAGTATTAGTACGTGTATGTACAATGATAACAGTAGTGCATGCCTAGAGACTTACCATTATTCTCTTCTTCAATCAAGAACACCAGAACCTCAGTACAGATAGCAGCAGCCAAAGCACCATGAAATCTAGGAAATGAAAAGGAAAAAAAAAGGTTACTAGCAACTACAGCAACAAAAAGTAGACAATCTAACTAGTTAACAATTACCTTTCTTCACATTTCAGGAACACCAGATCCCCAGTTGTCATAGCATATTGCAGCACTAGCATCATCAAAGCTAAAATGAAAGAGAGGGAAAAAAAAAAAAAAGAACAAGTATTATAAGGGCTACCTACAACTACAACGAGAATAGGAAACTAGCTAGCTAAAAAATCACCACCCAGTCTTCAGCATAGCAAGATACTAACTATCCTCTTAGAACAAGAAAGACAAGCTCGCTAACCTTTTTTCCACCAGCAGTGTTGTTGAGAGAATAACTCCTTGTTGATGTTTCTACACAATGCGCGCGGTAAAAACCTATAGTATGCGGAGAGTGCGGTAGAATACGGAATCATTGCTGCCACGCCTTAGTGCCCGATTTTCCCATAGACGGTCACATATACACAAACATAACACAACTAAACACGCTATTCTAAACACAAAAAATACATAGAAATAGAAAAAGAAGCAAAACAAATGTGTTTGTCTACAAATACATTTTTTACTATTATCACTCTATATAGCATGATAATGCTTTTGAATAGTCTGGACAGCATGAGAACACAAACTATAACAGGAACTAATCTTGTGGCATGTTTAATTTGGGGGAAATATTTGGGGAAAGAAGAAAAAAGAGCAAACTGAGGGTAAATGAATGGTTTATAATCAACTGCTGAACTAACAACTGTAATAATTTTGTGTTAACCTGTATATTCTTACTTTGTTAGTCTCCAAAAGCATCTCTAGATTTTCACAGCAGCACTTTTTTGTAGCCTAAAATTACATATGAAAAAAAATAAATAAAAAGAGTGCAGTAAATAATTTTTGAGATAACTCTCAGATATAGTCGGAAAAAGTACTGAACTAGCTACCTGCTAAATTCATTAATCATAAAGAAGAAATTACCTCTTCCGTGCTCAAACTCAACTTAAACGGCTAACTCTATTCAAATGCGTCACTTACATTAGCCAAAACACTCTATTGTTTCCAATAATAAACACATATTTAAACTTACCATTTCTCCGAAAGATCCAAGGCACGATCTGCACTTAAAAACACCATATCCATAAAACTCTTCTGCAGGATAAGGAGGGCCTGGAATATTCTAATAAACGCTCTCCGGTAAAAAGCGGGTGCTTGTGCGCATCGCAATAAAAACCATACCGCGCATTCACTAGCTAAGCACTCGATCGAATAGTAAACAAATTCTCAGAATTTTTTTGCCAAAGTTTGTACAGCAAGACGGTCTTCTAAATAATGCATTAAATTAGACATTGCGTGGAGCAATGGCTAGATTTCTTCTATTTCCTGCCCTAGCTTAGCTATATACAAATAAGTAGCCAACAAAGTTACTGTCAATTGTAGAATTTAGATAGATTCCCTTACTGCTTGTTATTTATAAACTTCTATGAATGTATCAGTATATTAGCTAAAATTAAATAAAAATACAGTATGAAATATTCAGCTCATTGTACAATTTAACTTGATTTTAATAAAGTACAACCATGCAGTTAATGATAATGGCTTGAATGTTATCAGGTAAATAAATGCTAAAGAAACAAAAAATGTGGTCATATACACCAATTTTCACAATTACACTTATTTCAGTGTTACTGGAATGCTGCAGTGTTTACACTTAGAATTAACACTGGCCTCAGTGTTACTATAACACTGCAAGGTTTTACACTCTTGATTTACACTTCAAAAGTGTTATTATAACGCTTCATTTTTAACAGTGTGTTAGTATTTATTAGATATCAGATACTGACTTGGTATGTAGTAGTTGTTATATTGTGTTACTATTTATTAGATATGAGATACTGACTTGGTATGTAGTAGTTGTTATTTTGTGTTAGTATGTATTAGATATGAGATACTGACTTGGTATGTAGTAGTTGTTATATTGTGTTAGTATTTATTAGATATCAGATACTGACTTGGTATGTAGTAGTTGTTATATTGTGTTAGTATTTATTAGATATGAGATACTGACTTGGTATGTAGTAGTTGTTATAGTTGTATTAGATATGAGTATGACTGGTATTAAGTAGTATATTGTGTTAGTATACTGACTTGGTATGTAGTAGTTGTTATATTGTGTTAGTATTTATTAGATATGAGATACTGACTTGGTATGTAGTAGTTGTTATATTGTGTTAGTATGTATTAGATATGAGATACTGACTTGGTATGTAGTAGTTGTTATATTGTGTTAGTATTTATTAGATATGAGATACTGACTTGGTATGTAGTAGTTGTTATATTGTGTTAGTATTTATTAGATATCAGATACTGACTTGGTATGTAGTGGTTGTTATATTGTGTTAGTATTTATTAGACATGAGATACTGACTTGGTATGTAGTAGTTGTTATATTGTGTTAGTATTTATTAGACATGAGATACTGACTTGGTATGTAGTAGTTGTTATATTGTGTTAGTATTTATTAGACATGAGATACTGACTTGGTATGTAGTAGTTGTTATATTGTGTTAGTATTTATTAGACATGAAATACTGACTTAGTATGTAGTAGTTGTTATATTGTGTTAGTATTTATTACGCAAACAATTTTGATTAATTAATTAATTTAATACATTTATTTATTTTAGTTACTTGAAGGAACTTTTTGGAGGGGAAGTTGGTCTGAAAGTGGAGGGGACCAACAGTGGTGGGGGCTTAGTCACTCCTTCTGTTACAGTGGGAGGAGTAGGGGGTGGAGCTATGCTACTGTTACTGTCCTTATTGTATTTCATAAATATTCTGCCAGTAGTTATAATGAACGTATTTTATGTGTCATAGTTGCCAGGTTATGAGTATATGAAGCGATGGGGTCATAGTGCAACTGTGTTGTCATCTACTCCTACTTCAGTGGAAATACTCGTGTTTGGAGGTCGTACACGTGCATATGTAGTCATATCAGCCACTACTCTACTCATACTCAGTGAGTTGTTGTGATTGGATGGAGTCTTTGCTGTGGATAGTGTCTTTGTTGTGGATGGAGTCTTTGCTGTGGATGGTATCTTTGCTGTGGATGGTGTCTTTGTTGTGAATGGTGTCTTTGTGGTGGATAGTGTCTTTGCTGCGGATGGTGTCTTTGCTGTGGATGGTTTCTTTGTTGTGGATGGTGTCTTTGTTGTGGATGGTGTCTTTGCTGCGGATGGTGTTTTTGTTGTGGATGGTGTCTTAGTTGTGGATGGTGTCTTTGCTGCGGATGGTTGTTGTGATTGGATGGAGTGATTGGATGAGTCTTTGCTGTGGACGGTGTCTTGGTTGTGGATGGAGTCTTTGCTGTGGATGGTGTCTTTGTTGTGGATGGTGTCTTTCCTGTGGATGGTGTCTTTGTTGTGGATGGTGTCTTTGCTGCGGATGGTGTCTTTGCTGTGGATGGTGTCTTTGTTGTGGATGGTGTCTTTGTTGTGGATGGTGTCTTTGTTGTGGATGGTGTCTTTGTTGTGGATGGTGTCTTTGTTGTGGATGGTGTCTTTGATGCGGATGGTGTCTTTGTTGTGGATGGTGTCTTAGTTGTGGATGGTGTCTTTGTTGTGGGTGGTGTCATTACTGTGGATAGTGTCTTCACTAGACATTCACTAAGTTTTCATTTTTTGATATTATAATAGCTATTCTTTGTACTATTATATGAAATAAAATCATTATATTTTTTGTAGCAAAGGAACCATCAGATAAATGGGGGAGGTTTGCTGATTTTATTACTGGAGAAGAGTTGAGGAGAAGCTCTTACAGATCTGATCAGACATTTGTGACTAACGAAATTGCTGAAGGAGTTCAACAAGCAGAGGAAGTCAAAGTAGCTGCAGATAGAAATGAGGAGGAAATTAAAACTAATAATTTAACAGAAGAACCTGAGTCTATTTCTTCACAAACTTCTCCTACACCAGCTCATCCTTCTCCTACTCCAGCTTCCACATCTACTTCAGAAGGAGACAAATATGGCATTCACAAAAGTCATTCAGATGGTAAGGAGATATCAAAATTATGAATTTGATGAACCCTCATCATTAGACTGACCTTCCAGTACTTCTATACTGTTATTGTTATATATTACAGCATGTAGGTTTATGCTAGTCTCTAATACAAAAGTTTGACTTGCATGAAAAAGTTAGTCAGAGTGGGTTAACTCCATAACAACTAGATATTCGCTAGCCATCGATTACAAAGTCATCTCAGACAAAAAGAATAACTTATCTGCTACTATTCAGATATCATTATCGGTCAGGCAATTAAGGGTGCCCTGCCACTAGAACCTGTGGTCATTTAATCATTCAGTATAATAGCGCGGAACTGCCTGTAACCCAATCCCAAGTTACTCTCTATTCATGCAAGGTCAGCACTCTTGTTGTACTTTAGTGCCAAAAATCTACCAGTTACAGTGAAGCGTGAGGACAAGCGGGTCCCAGAACTAACTGTTGTATAATATTCCGAAACAGTTTCTTCAAATAATACTTGCAGTATAAGGGATTGGCTACTATTCAGACTCCACTGCATATAGACTCCGTCATCATCACTTCAGTTCTTTCTGTCCTGGTAGCTATTGCTAGTATACTTCAGCCCTATTAGTTATTAGTCAAGTAGCTTAATTGAAATTCTCTACCGTTGGTTAAAGTTTCATAAGTTTCCCTCTCCTGCTCTCTTTTTTCTGAAATATCTCGGCTTTTCTTATTTCCCACTTCCCTTTCTTTAGCGCTTTCTTCTCGAGTCATGGTGTCACTTTTCCTTTGTCTACCTGTCCGGCTTCTGAATCTCTCTGTCCTACTACCATGATTGTGAACTTAAGCTTTGCAAACACTTTCCTTCTTTTTCACCTTCCTTTTTTAAACTGACTCCGCCTTTATTCATTGATTCCAGCCACTTTTTAGTTACAATTAATCGCTCGCATTTTTGCCTTCTCTTCCATTCCATTTTAGACCTATGCTGCCTTTCTTCACCTATTGCACCCGCTGATTAATTGCCTTTTACCTTCTCTTTCATACTTTCGCCTTCCTTTTTTAAACATATGCTACCTTTCCTCGTCTATTACACCCGCTGTTTAGAATTAACCGCGTTCTACTGAATGTGATGATACTTTGCCCATCGTGTAATGACAATGCTTTACCGAACCATTTGAAGCCCATGAATTATACACACCGTCGATCGTCATACTAACACACAAGTGTATTATTATATAGATTAACTGTCTTTGCCTGAGGTCATTGATGCGTTTGACGTCGCGATAAAATTAAGTCCAAAAGGAAAGGGTTAATGAAATGTGCAGGAATGACTGGACAAAAGCATGAAATTTTTTTGGTAATTTGTTATATCTTAACTAAAAATTATTTGATAGGTTCCAAATATTTTGCACCCATAATTTTTTTTGTCAAAGCAATTATTTTTAGGGATGAAGTTCATAAAATTGAAATTTTCAGCTTGTACTCATCAATATCAAAGTATAGTATCAATACGAGGATATTAAGAGAGTCAACAAGTTTACTTCATGCAATAACAGCTACAAAGATCTGTACAATCCCAGTTTGCTTTCTTGTAGCCACATCTGGCACTACAACCATTTGTGCTCTTGCAACCACACTTGATAAGCTCCATCAGGCATTGCTAGCTATGGGTAGTGTAGTCCAGACAGGTACCCATGTGCTGCTTGCATGTGCTCTCATCAGGCATTGCTAGCTATGGGTAGTGTAGTCCAGACAAGTACCCATGTGCTGCATGCATGTGCTCTCATCAAGCATTGCTAGCTATGGGTAGTGTAGTCCAGACAGGTACCCATGTGCTGCATGCATGTGCTCTCATCAAGCATTGCTAGCTATGGGTAGTGTAGTCCAGACAGTTACCCATGTGCTACATGCATGTGCTCTCATCAAGCTTCCATCCTGAAGATTCTGGAGATGGCCTGTTCTGTTCACTTATTCACTAGTGCTCCGTATGCTGTGGAGTTGATACTCAAATATTTATAGTTCTTCCCTGTACAAAGGCCACCCAAGTATTCACAGAAGTATTTAATGTAAGTCAATAATGGAATTTGCCAACAAGGATGACAATATCTGTATCCACAGTTTGGATCAAACATGTACTGCAGCCAACCATCAGTGACTCTATGTTATGAATCTTTGCCTTCAGGATAATTGGCAGACACGATCTTCTGAGAGAGAAACTCAAATAATTTTTGTGTATTGATATCATTTCGTAAGAAATCTCATTTTTTTGCCTCACTTTGTCTTGTAGATGCTTTGATGCTGTTGTCTGTAAGAGTCCCACACTAAGTGTACCCGGGTAGATTGTTGTAACTGCACAGTTATAAGGGGATCAATATGATGCTGGCATACTCATCTAATGTGGATACTGTGTTGACACGAAGTAGGTGTACCAGAGCAGCACTGGTACACTGCTTGGTCTTCAGAGCTGGACATCTGAAAAGAGAAAGAGCATTTCTCTTCGTTGGATCATGAATGGAACTAGTACCATCCAATATCACTGCTTTCTGGTACTTTGTGTACTGGTCTTTGCTCAGAGTTTCAACAAATCACACTGTTTCACTGATAGACTCATCCATTACAGTTTGCAAGTTCAGGTTCAACAGCTCTCAGGAGATGTTTCAAGAAATGGATTCCCCATATCATGAAACACTTGTATAAGGGAGAGAAATTGCTGCTTGAACAATTTTTGAGCAGAAATTTTTACTTCATGATGATAATGCTTCTCAGCTATGTGTGGGTTATACTGAATCAAAATTCTTTCCTCGTCATGCCTGCTCAGGTCCAGCAATCCTCCACTTTCTAAAGGCTGCAGGGTTTTCAGTCAGTCCTACAACACCACTGCAACTATTTACCATCATATTGTTTTGTTCATGGGCTTGATTTATAGGCATTGCTGAGAGGTGATTTGTAGTCTTAGTAACAACCCAGTGACCATGGTCTTGAAATTCCTTGACAATAGACTGTGGAAGGTTTTCTAAGTCATGAATGTGGACTGGCAGTTAATGAGCACAGTGAGTATGGTCAAATGCAAAGCCATGGGACTATTGACTTTAGAGACTCAACATAGAGAGGAAATTTTTTCACTATTTTCCGTGACAAAAAATGAGCACCACCATGAGTTCCATTCAAAGTGCAGTGTCTCTTGACGCATTGCAATTTGCAGTAGCACAAGTTATCTTGCTCAGTTATCATTCTCTACCATTGGTTAAGTTACATAAGTTCCCTCTCCTGCTCTCTTTGTTCTAGAACTATCTGAGCTTTTCTTATACCCCACCTTTCCTTTCTTCAGCTCTTCTTCTTGAGTTAAGGAGTCCCCTTTCCTTTGTCAATCTCTCCTGCTTCTGAAATTCTGTCCTTTTGTAATTTCACCTTCCTTTTGGAAACTAACCCCTGCTTTTATTCCTCGATTCCACTCACTTTTTAGTTACAATTAATCGCTCGCCTTTTTGCCTTCTCTTCCCATCCATTTTAAACCTACACCGCCTTACCTCGCCGATTCCACACGCTTTATAGTCACGATTAATCACCTTTCACCTTCTCTTCCGTACTTTCGCCTTCCTTTTTGAAACCCACGCCGCCTTCTGTTGTCAATTGCACCCACTTTTTAGAATTAACCACTTTCTACTGAATATGGTGATATTTTACCAAACCATACAAGCTCATGAATAATTCATGAATACCGTATAGCGGGAAATTTCCGTGGGGTTTAATTTTCGCGGTTTTCGAGGTACAACCCTTATCCGCGAATAATAAACCCTCGAATTTCATTAACGACAAAAAGGGGTGTGGTCACGCATGGCCTGATTCAGCACAGCAATTTTAGTGATGTCTCTGTTGAAGTACTTCAAGAGAGCGGAGAAAGGAGAAACAAACGGGCTCTCAGATCCTCAAGGTCCACTGTCAGAGATTATTCCATCATCTTCAATTCAGCTGCTAACAGTGAAGTGGAGAAATGTGGACACCTAGAGGCAGCTTCTGGTAAGAAAAGGAGTCACTATGCCAAGTTCACCCCAGAACAGAAGGCTGAAGTAGGATGTAGGGCTGCTGAGCATGGAGTGGCATCCACTATTCCCCATTATGCCAGCCAATTCACTTTGAAGGAGACTACGATTCGGGGTTGGAGGGACAGTTATATCAAAGAAATAAAATGGAGAATATACCTGTGAATGTCACTAAGCTTCCTGAGAAGAGGAGAGGTCGTCCGTTATTATTGGAAGAAGAATTGGACAGGCAAGTACAGGCGTACATAACTGCTCTACGCAGTAATAAAGCTGTAGTAAACACAGCCATAGTTATGTCATGTGCAGAAGGTATTGTACGAAGCAAGAACAGCAACTTACTTTTTAGCAATGGTGGTCACATTGCCTTAACCAAGGATTGGGCCAAGAGTATTCTTCACCGAATGGTACGAAGTCTAAAGTGAGTGTTGAAAACTTCGAGGAGCTAAAAGAACAGTATTTGATAGACGTGATGGATGAAATACCTGATGAACTTGTAATTAATTGGGACCAAACTGGAATCCACTACGTTCCAGTATCATCGTAAACCATGGAAAGGGAAGGGTCAAAGAGAGTGGAGATAGCGGGATTCGATGCCAAATCACGGCCGTGTTCGCCTATTCTATTACTGGAGACTTTCTACCCATCCAACTTATTTATAAGGGTAAGACAAAGAAATGCCTTCCCACGTATTCGTTTCCTTCAGATTGGCACATCATTCAGCCACAATCATTGGTCTAATGAGAATACAATGGAAGACTACATTAAAGGGATACTAATTCCATATGTCCAGAAGAAGCGGGCGGAACTTAAACTCTCTTCTGATCAAAGAGCCCTTGTATTGTTTGACAAGTTCAAGGGTCAATGTACAAGCTCTATCTTACAGCTGCTGGAAGATAATGATGTCAGTGTGGTTATGGTTCCTGCTAATTGTACAGACAGACTACAGCCCTTAGATGTCAGTGTCAACAAAGCTGCTAAGAATTTTTTACGTGGGAAATTCCAGGACTGGTATGCCACGCAGCTTTGTGACCAGCTAAAGGCTGCAGGTGGTGGCAATGCCAAGTTTGTTGATCTAAAACTGAGTATTATGAAACCATTGGGGGCCAAATGGATGGTCAGCATGTATGGTTACTTTCTGTCCAAGCCAGAAATCATAAGAAATGGATTTAAAGGAGCTGGTATAAACATTGTTTGTGAATCATAATAATTATTATTAACTAATGATGTATACTACTGACTTATAGTGGGAAATAATGTCATTTTCTTGTTGTTATGACATGTAACTAGATGACTGCGCATTGCTGCTTGATCAAATATTATTCTCGAGGGGTTTAATCCATTAGAAATTGCAGTAGATATTGCAATGGCAAATAACCCACAGTCACTCCCACCTTTCTGTTTCTGCACATTTACAAAATTAAGCTTCACTGTCCCAAATAGATTGAAGACCACCTTTTCAGTGTCAGGATCAAGCTCACTGTACATTGAATCGTACACATTAACAACACCACCATCACAGTCAATACTTGATACCACAATCCAGTGGTCTCCTTGACTATGGATTATTTGCAAATGGTTCTTGGTATGTGGGGACAATCTCTTCTTAGATTGTAGTAATGTGGACTGCAATCCTTTAATGTTGGGAAATTCAGCTTGTAGAACGTTCTGGGCTAAATTGATAGGTATGTCAGATAGTAAATCCCCCTTGGTAATGCTAGTTTCTATCTCCCTACATTCCTGTTCGGTGACGTAAAACGGGTTCTTCTTTGGTTCTGGAGGTTTTTCATATCCAGATTGCAAATCATCCTTGGTTAGCTCAGACTTGGAAGGTTCATCCTTGGTTTCAACCTTGGAAGGTACTGAAGACAACATTAACTTAATGAGCTTCTTAACTTTGGTAATTTCCTTTTCCCTCCCCTCGAACTTCAATGTACAGAGGAGTTCCAGGCCTCCTTGTGGCAGATCTCCTGAGTAGTGTCTGCTACCAGTCACAGTGCAAGTGATAGACCCTCCACGTCGTAGAAATACAGAACATATTGATGAAATCCTTCTAGGCACATGGCCAAATACTCTGGCAGCCCTCACCATGCCTACTGCAGATGGATCATGAGGGTTTCCTAAATTTCTTCTGCAAGGTAGTTGCTCACCAAGATCAGCGTTCCAAACTTCCTGATATACATGAAAGCCCCCGCACAACGCTCTCAACGGAGAAAGTGGCCATGCCAGCGCTGAGTAGAAAGTGGGTGTGGTTTAGCATTAATCAACCCACGAATATTTCACCCACGAATTTTCTAAGGCAAGCAGTTCCGCGAAAATTTAACCCCACGGAAATTTCCCGCTATACGGTGGTACACACCGTCGGTCGTCGTTACTGACACACAAGCGTATTATATAGATTATGAATGTAGAAGCTACTGTACATTTATTAAGCTCAGTTTTCAAGGGCCTTGTGCCTCATCATTGCCTCATATAAGCACCTTGACTTATCGTAGACACTTCGTTTGCTCTCCTTTTTACATAGTTTTCATCTTCTAAGGGCAACTCTGGTACATAAGCTATACCTTCAATAGCTCTTCTTTGTGAAACTGTGTGGTGGAACCATTGGCAACTGTAGTTACACAAGAAACCAGCCCCTGCCTAACACTGTTGTTTTCTGAAGCTGTCGAGGAATGCCCAGGTTAGTGATGAAGCAGCTCTAAAACACCATTAAACGGCCCAGCAAATTATATTTAGGTTGCCTATTCTCGAAAATCCTGAAGTACTGTTTGGAAGTTCAGGAGAGGATTCACTACCTCTACGCTGCAATACAGTGGTGGAGCGCCCCAAAAAATCCTAATGAGCCACCATTAATTTTAGCTTGCTAACTCTGTCCAAGTGTTAGATCCCACTGTAGCTTTCTCTCGCAACAGGGTTCTGCGAGAGCTTCAGGGATGCTTTCTAACACCTCCTATAACACCGGTTAGGACTGGAATTTTAGGAGACGACGATACAACACTCGCGTGAAGTTTATATTTAAAAAGCAAGCACTGCTCAATGTGTGCAGTCAGTCACACCTGCCCCCATTGAAGTGCAGTTTACGTGGTTGAATAGCTCTTCCTGTGTGTTTTATTTTTAACTATAATGAGCTATAGTTTTATACAAAGAATGGCGAAGACATGCTGTACAAGCAGTAGCAGTAAAACTAAGATTAGATTCTTCCTGGGCAATGTGAGTACTGTAAGTAGGAATGGCGGAAAAAATTATAAATGAATGAAGAAATTTCCAACTGGCTTGAAACTTTGGACACAGCTTCAAAAGCTTCAAACTACAGAATAAATATAAATAAAATAAACAGTCAAAAATTAAAAATAATCATTTTTTATGGTAAAGACCACCCTTCGGAGGAGTCCAAGACTGACAATGAAGATTCTTTTTCAATAGCAACATCGTTCGTGTGTGCATGTCACTGACCATGTGATCCTTGTAGCAGGAAGCTCTAAATTTTTTAACCATTTATAAAGCCAGGTTTGAAGTTTCTCATGCAGCAAAGCATGTCTTGAAACTTTATACACACTGAACACTTCAACAATTCTACTAAATTTCTATGGCAGGGAGATTTAATCCCGAGCGGCAGCCTAGCATTGACAACAGTTCTATGGCTTCAGTTCAGAAACGGATAGGTCAACCATTCCAACAAAAGGAAGAGCACTGACAATGGCTATGGTCAAGTGCTGGATAGCCAAGAGCAACTGGGCCCTAACCTAGTTACTTGGCTTACCTATACTGCATCAGATCATTTGACGAAATTAACCAGATGTTGTCCATGACCCAAAGCTATTTCGAGCTCTGAATTTAATGCTTCATTGTCAGTAATCTCCAAAATCATAGCATGATAGATGAACAAAGAGACAGGATGACTGCTATGCCATCTCATGCATGTGCCATGTGCTGTTAAGTTTAGCAGTTTTTCATGCTATTATATCTCCTAACATGCTTTTTTTAGAATTAAGTATGTCTTATAATTAAATATTGTAAATGCATTTAGATTGAGATCTAGATATTTGTTTCATGTTTGATTATTAGGTAAAGTGATTCCTGAGAAGCACAAGTTCACTGATGAGGTGACATCAGCAATATTTAATAAGCAAAGCATCAGAAGAAAGATAGCCAATATTCTACTGAAAGGACTCCCTGGATCTGGCAAGACATCATTGTTGGATCGTCTCCTGAACAAGCCACTTCGTGTGAACTATTTCTCTACTGGCATCTGTGAGAAAATAGTCATCGTTCAAATAGGTCCCTCCTCCACACATACTCCAGCTTACACCTGTGAAGACAACACATGGAAAGTCACTGACTTTGATGAGTCTGTGGTTTCTCAATTGGATAGTTTCAAAGAGTTTATTCCAGGAAATGCCATAAAAAGGCCACGGCTACAGCATTATGAATCCAGTCCATACCAGCTAGACTATCCAGGGTCTGACATTCAATATCACGTGAGAGAAGTACTGAATAAACACAACATAAAAAATATTGCAGATTTGCAAACTAAAAATTCTCTTTACATCAGAGATACAGGCGGACAGGTGGAATTTCAAGAGAGCCTTTCTCTTCTGATCTTTGGTCCTTCTATTTTTATCTTTGTCATGAGAACTGACATTGACATTCATACAAAGAACATCATTCAGTACAGATCAGCCAATGGAGAAATTATCAACCAGTATCAATCCTCTATTTCTACAATGGATGCTCTCATTCAATTCCTTACCAGTGTTTCTGCCATACAGACTACTGAAGAAGGTGTGCTTGAGAAGGTTACCTCAGTGTATCACGAGCCTATTGTCTTTATAGTAGGAACACATATTGACATGATTGGTTCAGAAGCTCAATCAGTTCTTGACAGCATCAATCTAATGCTTCACAAAATGATTTGTGAGAGAAATTTCTTCCACTTAGTTCGTTATTCTAATGGTCCTTTGAACACCGTCATGTATAAGGTAGACAATACCAGCAGTGAAGACCAGCAGTTTCAGAAGCTTCGCTCTGATATCAACAAATTCATTCACGATAGAGATGAGTTTTTGATTGAATATCCTGTGAGTTATCTTCTCTTCTGTCTGGAACTACACAGTATTCACGAGACAGTCTTATCGATGGATCGTTGCAAGAAATTAGCAGCCAAGTTTTATATTGAGGAAGAAGAGATGGGGTCACTTCTTCATTTCCTTCATTTCAGAGTAGGTATTATCCAGCACTATGACATTGAAGGTCTATCAGATGTCATTATTAAAGAGCCTCAAGTTCTCTTTAACAAAGTCACTGAACTTATACTGGAAACTTTCTCGTCATCTGGATCTATACCAAAGAGTCAGCAAGACAGTTTCTGCAAGAAAGGAATTTTAGAAGCTTCAGTTTTTAAAAATATTTTAAGCAAGAAGGATAAAATCACACCTGATCAGTTTCTCTTGTTTCTTCTTCATCTTCGAATTGCTGTTTCTTTCAAAGACGAGAAGGGAGTGCTCAAATATTTCATACCTTCAGTTCTGAATCATGTTGAAAAGTCTCCATCAGATACAATCGACACTGTTATTGCTCCTCTTGCTGTCACTTTCAAACTTGGTCACTGTCCTAAAGGTCTGTTTGGTATGCTCATTTCGTACCTCCTATGTCCGGAAGGAAACCAGGAGTTCACTTTTGACTTGTTAGAAGACCGCATATATCAAGACCAGGTATCTTTACGTGTGAGTTCCTCTGAAGATGTCGACCAAATCTGCCTCAGAAGTCGCATTTCTCACCTGGAAGTTAGTGTAGTCTTAGAAAACTATCCTCCTGCAAATAACTCAGCAAAGTATGCCCCTAGGGAAACTACTCCTCATGAAGTCTGTAACAACATTCGAATAATGTTAGATAATTGTATTCAATTGTCGCTAAAGAAGCTTCACTACAGCTGTGACAAAGTTGGCACTGCATTTAGTTTGACATGCCCTGAGAAATGTGGCTTACTGCATGAAGTAAAGAAGGGAAAACGTTCTCTCTATATACAATGCATTAGACATGGAAAGCTGATAGTTCCGGAGTCTGCACGTCCGTGGTTTAATGAAGGTAAATAATAATACCAGTATAAGTTTACATAAATGTATGTTATCTTGGTATATTTGTATGTAGGCAATTCTTTAACTTTATTATCATTTCCAACAAAAGTGGATTCTGCTCATACATCAAGTTAGTTTTGAATAAATACAATATATTGTTGTTATTATATATTGCAATTATCATAGGTAGAGCATCCAGAGGAATTGTCACTTCAGAGGATGGATTTCCACACCAGCATGCATCCAGCACCAACCGTCCTGTTGAGGTGGCTCAGTGTCCAAGATATTCTGCAGCTGTTGCTACACCAGGTATCTGGCTAGAAGTTAGTGGTTTAAGTGCTCTTCATTATTTGTTATAATTTTCAGGTCTTGAAATACTTTAAGATTATAATTGTATTCTTTATTCTTCTTTAGAATCCTCTACTCATTCAAAACCTTCAGTTGGCACCAGTAGTGAAGAAACTCCGTCTCAGAATGCTTCCTTAAGTGATGTCAATTCTACTCAAATGCCCAACAAGACATCCTCAAAGGATGTCAAATGTATGTCACTGTGTTGTATTGTGTTTGTTGATTTATTTGTTTCAATATAAAAGTAACTATTAGCTGTTGTTTCATGAACTGATCCCTTACCGATCGAGCGGTGAAGTAAGGGGTCTGGTCACCATCCATACAATGTTTTGTTCCATGGGAATGTAATTAATGTATTTGTTTACTTCCTGTCAGGGTGGTGTGGTCAACTTTAAAGTGTTAAACTAAATTGGCTTTTGCAGAGAATTGCTTTAAAAAAAAAGGATATACCAGCATTGCTTTGGTCATCACAAAGTAGAGACAGCAAGAAAAGAAAGTAAGAAAAATCCTTGAAGGCTATAATATAGAGCAAAGAAATTCTCTGAGACAGTTGGAAATGATACTAATAATCCCATTCCTTTATAAAATATGTACTTTGATTAATTTATTTGTAGCTAGCCCAGCAGCAAATCCATCCATCCATCCAGCAGCAGCATCCTATATTCATTTCCTTTAAGGCATCATCACCATCGTATGCTCTAATACTTAGTTTCACTCATCAGCAGATCACCATAAGTCTCTAAACTGATAGAGGTGGGGAGCTTAGGAAGAGCTGATACTTGAATTTCTACAAGCTATTACTTTTTCACCTGCACAGCTTCAGCTGCGCAATTCTATTTACATACCTGTGGGTACTTGTTAAATTACACTCAACTGCGTGTAAACAAACCACACCCCATAAGCTATACATGCTAAAGTTTTGTTCCCCATGAATCGAGACTATATTGCTCTATTTTTCACAGGCTTTTTTTTAAACAATACTGTATTCAATTAGGAAATGATAGATTTGAACAGCCATAGTGTAAAGTACACTGAAAGTGTGCAAGGGCCACTTTGATCTTTGAATATGTAGCTATTCGTACTCCTCTTTTACTTTAGAAATTTTGAGGTCTACTAATCAATATAGATAATGGGGAATATTGCATATATAATGAACCAATTATGACACTGAACTCAACAGACCACATCTACGTAAAGTAATGATTTTGAGGCTGAATGTAGTAGTGTTGACATTTTTACAATGTTCTCATATTATATAACAGAGTCCTGCATTCTTAAAGTGGTGAAAGTAGTGATGCTATAATTATATACACTTACTATAGGTGACGAATCTTTTAGAGGATCCAGCTCATATACAAGTGACAAGATATCTACTGATCTGAGATCAAGTAATAATACAAGTGGAAATGATATCAAATGTTTGATTGAATCATTGCATGATAAATATTTGTTTCAGGTCCTCCACAAATGAAAAACTTAATCGTGTTAACTTGGACTAACAAAGATGGCCAGACTGAAACTCTGAGACTGAGAGATGGGATGATTTCACGATGGCATGATGTTGGACATTTGGTGGACATAAGCGCATCTCGATTGGAAGGTATTTTTATACATCGTCTCGGAGATGTCAGGCTGTGTTGCCAAGATGTTCTACAAGAATGGATCAGTCGTGGATCATCTGATTACCCAGCAACATGGGAGGGTCTGTTGAAAATACTGAGGAGTCTTGAACTGAATTCATGCGCAGATTCTTTAGAAAGAGCATTACAGTGCATTTGATTTCATTAGCACCAAAATTACACGTAACATGAACATTTTGCTGTTTTATTGCTAAACTTGCTATTAGTTATTATCTGTCAATAATTCATAGAATGCAATGATCTAAAAATTGAATATATTTAGAGAGAGAGAGGTGCACCGATAATTTATCGGTTTATCGGCCTACTTTTTCGGTATCGGTCGTCAACACTACCCACCGTACCGATATAATTAACCGATAGAAAAACATTCATACTCGCCGCGTGGACACTGAACGGATGAGTTCCGCTTGCTCTTAGACAGTGTAAAGACAAAGAAACTTAACTATGATGTCTACAAAGAGGTCGCCAATTTGGCTATACTGTTCCTGGCACTGAAGACTCTAGACTACTACCATTATACTTCTAATTATGTAAAAATTAAATTTTCAAAATTCAATGAATTTATCGATATCGGCCTTGATTCTAGATAACATATCGGGTTATCGGTATATCGGTAAAATCTTCTATCGGTGCACCTATATATATATATATATATATAATATATATTATACATATATAGTACTTATTACATGAGTCAGAGTGTAATGTGGCAAAATATTTCATGAGCAGGCTAATTTATTTTCAGGAGCCAGAGGCGAGTGAAAATAAAGCTTGAGAGTGAAATATCTAGCCATAACACTCTGATGAGTGTAATGAGTTGTTTATTCTAACCTAGATATCTTCACTACTGTAGTTTGTACTAGGACCTTAACTCACACATAGAGTTTGCTTAGGGGTTCCCCAAACCCCCAGCCCTTATTTTAGCAGCTGCTCTAACGGAAAGCAGAAAAGTGTTGAACTTGACCAGTTGCTATAACTACAAGGGTGATGAGCTTGCACAACACAGCCTGAAATAACAGACTTCATGGTCACTTACCTAAAAATATCATTATGAAGATATCTAGGGTGGAATATAGTACTTAATACATGAGTCAGAGTGTGATATGGTGAAATATTTCATGAGCAGGCCTCTGGCTCTTGAAAATAAATTAGCCGGCTCATGAAATATTTCACCATATCACACTCTGACTCATGTAATAAGTACTATATATATATATATATATACATATCAAGTAATAGATACAAAATTACTGATTTGACTGACTATACTACTTTGCATCTAGCAAGCATTTAGATTTCTCTAGCAAGCATCTAGGTTTCTATGGCTTCCTGTCGTATTAGCTATGAGCTGAGCAAACCAGCAGAAGTTGGAAATCTTAGTTAATCAAGCAGTATAGATATGACAGAGGAAAAAAATTAGATAGGAGTTACTTTAAGGTTGTTTGCTCCAAGTAGTGATGTGTCTCACCAGCTGTGTATACTCTATGGTAAGTAGGAGAATGTGCAGTCTTACTTATTCATATCTGATAAGGCTCCAGAAATATCACCTAATGTACTCGAGAGTCCCTTTTCAATGTGTAATCCCCCTAGCATGACAACATATACTGACTCACCATGAGTCCTGGGCCATTTCCACTATACATACTTCACAAATGCAAATGAAACTGATTAAACAGGGATTTGTCCAGGATTAAGGAACTCAATTGCTTGTTTCAGGACATCCATGCCATTCTCCACCATTGCAGGGATGGTAATTTTTTTGTAGAACAGTGGCAATAAGGTACATTTTACTGGAGAGTCCATTGCATGATTGCAGAGCTGCCATGGTAAGCTCATGATTACTTACCAGAGTGTGCCTTGTTACTGCGGCAGAATCAGAAAGCCTTTTATGACACTGAAGAGAATTAACTGGCCAGTGAGACTAGCCTGGGATTCATGCATGCCTATCCTGATCCTTTAGACTAGTGCCATAGAAAATAAGAGAAAAGCATATAATAAGCATATTGTCCATTCCTTTATTTATTTATACAATTACAACATTCCTTCTATCGTACTGTTCCTGTGCCTCTCTGAAAAATGCTCTAACAACTGATTCTTCAGCCTAGTTTTGTTGATGGCTATTTTAATACCTAAATCCTCAAGACGATTTACATAAAGAGTATGAATCTCAGATAGTTTGAAAAGAAAAGTTCCAGAATATAAAGCTTGCTCATTGTAGCTTAAACAAACACTTTAGGTTCACTTAACTTCTCATTCAGGTTTCATACTTGACTTCCTGGTGTGATCTCCATAGCTATTTGGCAAATTGACCAATCAATTCAAATATACTTTACATCCCTTGCAATTAAATCTCATTCAATCCAAGAAAGAAGCTGGATGTCTTGCAGCCCCACGATCATGGCTGGAAGAAAGTTGGCATCAGCTTCAAATGTTGATACCAAAAGGAGGTCAACTTCCTCTTGTCCATTGTCACAGAACAAGCAGTTTGACATGTCTATTTTCTGTCACTTAGTGTGTTCTCTCTCTCATTTCTGTGACAGGGGAGGTACTTATTTTTTTTTTTTTCCCTTTCTAGCTTGGTATTGCTGAAATTCTTCTGGCAGGACTTGTGCCAACATGCAGAGTTAGCTTCAAAATCAGCAGCTGTTACATCACTGCTAAAATAATTAAGTGAAAGTGCATTCAGATCTTGAAACTGTTTCACATTTGCCAAAATTGACACATAGGCCAAAAATTGACACATAGGCATCTGTCCTACCACTTAAGTCATGGCTCTCTGATCGACACTTCACAGGCTCACTTGTTTCCTTCTGGCACATGATGCTGTGACTCCAATTCAGCTCCATTGAGGTTAATGATATGAAATTAATGTTGATATGTGCTAGTTAGCTGGGTAAATATCATAATCTTACCTCTTATGACAAAAATGTTGGGGAGAAGAAAGAAACATTAAGTTGATAAGATCTCTCCGCCGGTGTGTCATATCCTCAACACACACACACCATAGTTAGGAGAGGTCTGGTGTAAGAATTTGGCCAGCTTGTCTGTATTCTATAATGAGCAAATAAATCTGATACTTGCATGACTTTGAAGCCAATTATTTCCTCATAATTTGAAACAATTTTGATTTTTTGAGCCGAAACAATAAAACATAGTGAGATTACCTTTGCCTTATTAATCTATCTGACTTTGGTGAATCACATACTAAATATTTAATAACAGCAAAAATTTATATAATTAGAAAAACCTGTTTTTTTTCTTAAAAATGACTGCCTTTGGTAAATTTAGCCACCAAGCCAAAATATTTTGCATGACCCACTTTCAATTAATGAGTACACCTTTTGTGAGCCTTGTGATAAATTTGGTGCTTTTATCCGCCCAGTACAGTAATCCTAATAATTACCACTAAGCCACCTGACTATGAATCTATATCAGTTTTTTTTTACCCAGAAGTTAATAATTTTGACATGATCATGTAAAATTCAACCAATAGCCTGTGGTTATCAGAATAAAATCGTCCCAACTGACAACAATTTGGAACTAGTCATAAGAAGGTGTTTGGTTCGAGAGAGGTGATAATATTGTAGGGAGCAAGTGGAAAGTTCACTAAATGGAGGTAATCAGCTTATTAGAGAGTTCACTATCAGAGGTTCCACTGTAATGAGCAAGATTTAAATGTATTAAGCACAACACCTACCTGGGTTTGTGTAGTGCCACAATATCAAGCACATGTTAGGGCACAAATCATTATACCACCAGCAACACAATCAAATGTCTAGTTAGACCATAACTTCTACCCATTTTATTAATATATAAATCATCAATTGTCAATATTGACTAGAGATCCAATAATTTCATTGTACAATGTTTTGAGTAGTTTCTAAACTAGAAGACAGCATGTTATTAACTAACTAGTACTAACTCAGAGCACCGAATACTACAATACCAGCTAACTGGAGAGCAAGTATTGAAATAGGACTCCAAACGTTCCAAACCTAGATTCTTCTGACAACGACGAATTATTTGCTAGCAGATTCCAGTGAAATGTTCCTTTATGATTGTAACCCAGTTCCATGGCTTGTGGTACCTCAACTCTTGCTCCATCTATAGTGTGGTCCGGACTAGGAATAAGTGGGCGGCTGTATCCAAGTGGGTGGCTGTATCCAAGTGGGTGGCTGTATCCAAGTGGGCAGTTGTATCCAAGTGGGAGGCTGTATCCAAGTGGGAGGCTGTATCCAAGTGGGTTCCTGTATCCAAGTGGGTGGCTGTATCCAAGTGGGAGGCTGTATCCAAGTGTGCGACTGCTTCCATGCTCAATATTTACCGGGCTTCTAGTCTCATGAATAGAAGGATGAACTCTGCTTTCCAATTGATGATCACCACTCTCTGTGCTCATGCCACAAGATTCCAGTTTTCTACTTACTCCTGGCACAGAATTGAGACCGCAATCTGCTTTATGGAATGTGTTATCCCAGCCATATTTTAATTTTGAAAAAATCCAGACGATGTTTGCGAACGAAGGGGAGCTGATAGAGTGATTGACTGGCTTTGGACCAGGATCCGTCTTCCACCTAGAATGGGTCAACATAGGGACTTCAGGCAATTGAGGGATCGGTTGCAGTGATCTAGGACTTCCAAATACATGACCTTTAGTGTTGGTAGAGGCTGCTAGTTGTACAGTGGAGTTGGAGGTCCACATGGCGGAGGGGCTGCTGTCCAGCGGGAAACCAGGAAGGGAGGCCATTGATGAGGAAGAGGGAAGAGGAGAGAGGAGAGGGAGGTCCAGTGGGTGTGGCACTTTCAGAGCAAAATGAGTGAGCAGCAGCAAGCAGTGTGGACACACACATCAGGTAAAGGGTGGCACCAGTAAAAGCAACCTGTAATAATTGAATTTAAACAGTATTGAGTTTATAAACACCACAGAGGAAGAAGTAAAAACTAATGGAAACCAATAATTTATGCCAGACAAGTGGTTTGAATCTGGCATGACTTGACAGGTCTGTTCAAGTAAGTGGGCTAGAAATGAACTTCGATAATGGAAGCACCTAGCTAGGGAGTTAAAAAAAGCTAGAGCCAAAAACTCATGGAACTTGCCGGTAACTTGCTGGGAATTGCTACTTTTAAAAAACGATACAAAGGGCTAAAATAGAAAAAACATTTTCCACTCTGCCCGCACATGAACTTAGATTCGATACGACTCAATCTAGCATGTGACGGGTAAACAATTCTCAAGTATTTTCTGTTCTCTTTCAAACTAATGGGAATCTATGAGCACAGCAACCTGCAAGATGAGGTCTTGTGTTTCTATGCAGTTTTTCAAGTTTATAGATCAAAGTGCACGCGTACCATGACAACATGTTACATGAACATGCAAGTCAGTGTTTGTGCCTAGTAGCAAGCATAGGATGTGGGTGGTATTCTAATTGGTGCGAAATAGCTCCAACAATATTTCATTCTTTAACAACATTCTTGATTAAATTGACTTAACCAGCTCTCGCAGCCATTATACATTCCAGAAGACACACATACTAAGTGGTAAATAAGATGCCTGGTTGAATGATGATGAGCTAATTTGACAAACCATATTGATAATATCACCTTGTCTATCTTCTTCCTCTCTTGACAATAACTAATGACTTAGCAAATTCTTCCATAAATTATTAGTAGTAATGGGGTCAAAAAAAAAATGCAACAGATTTTTGCTAAATAAATCTCATGCAAGCCACTCTGGAGTGTGAAGATGATGGAGACCATACAACATAACCTTTGCTACCACACACATATATAATATTATATTTTAACTATTTCTCAGACGTACACAACGAACATCATGTGCACACACACACACACACACACTGAGGAGAAACTCGCATGATAGCTACCAGCTTACGGAGCATTGGAGCTCAAGGCACTATTATTGGGTAAAAGGTAAATGATTATAAACCACTGCCACATTACCCTCATAATAAAAAGGCACCGTACTTTGTTGGCTGATGCAATAATAGTTGGTAAAGGGTCAACAAGTAGTTTGTGTCACTTGAATAGATTATTGTAGTATACTAATTTTATTGTACCTGTGCTGTGCATTATTTGGCAACTAAACATTACTTCAATGTTACTGCTGTCAGTAGAATATTAGCCTATACTATGTATACAGCATTTCATCCTACTGATGTTCCTACTAATGATTTGCCCCTAGCAATCAAGCTGCTCATGGTAAATATCTTATTACAATCCTGTTACTCGAGGTATTTTCACTCCCACAAATTTACAAAAACTTAGCACCAAACGTTTAACTATACGACATTCAGTGAAACCAATATTCATTTTCTCAGCAACTCTGCTACAATAGCAAAGCTGCAATGCTGGCCGATCCAATACAATATGATAGGACTCTGTACACTACTGGGCCTTTCCCTGTTTGTGACAGCTGAGAATTGACATATTTCCTTTTCCTGTGCCAAGTCAGTCATTTACAGCAACTGACACTTCCTGGATGCTACAGAGCCTCAGTTCAGTTAATTTCTTTTCCCCTTCTGCATAATTGGACATTCCAAGACCATTTCTAACTCACAAATCCACCTACAGGTTATGAAGCCGTAAAACAACAAGCTGTCAAAACAAGCAAACACACAAACATGGTAAGTTCCTCATTAAAATTTCAAAATCCCTTATAAATGAATTACTAAATTTCAGGGGAAGTGATCGGTTAACCATATTGCTTCGATCAGCAACCCTGACACCCTCAGCTTTAATGCTCCAGTTTGAGAAGGCTTACAAATGAATTACTCATACACCTGGATCAGTCCAAGGAGGTTAAAAAAACTAGAGAGACAGAATAGCAAACCAAATTTTTTTTATCCACCTTCCAACATTTATGCAAAAACGAATATATTTTTGGTAAAAGAAAGATAAAGTTTAAGCTGGCTTTGAGATAACAACTTGGGGAGACGTGTGTGTGTGTGTGTGTGTGTGTGTTGGAGCAAGCAAACAAGTGACAAATATAGGCCAGATGGCACAACAATAAACAATTAATTACTAATTTACACCTTATTGAGAAAGGACAAACATACATTCACACTTCATTCAAACACACATTTACGCATTAGCTTCATGAAAACAACCTCCCTTGGACTGAGCTATAGTATATAGTGGACTGCCCCAGCTCAGTCCAATCAGTTGTTCAGTTTTGTTGCAGTTGTTCAACTCTTCTAGCCATTCATCGTATTCTTCATTTCATATTTTCTTGAATATTATTCGACTTCCTATTCATTCGTTTACTCACCATTGTACTATTCTTCAATTTCATATAACTTAAACCCTATCTACCTTTGATTGTCTGGGCGTAGTCTAACTGCACTCTGGATTAGCATACAACGGACATTTGCGCAGGAAGAGACATGCCCAGTGCAGTGTTAGTTCATTTAAGGGCGAGTTGTGTTGCTACTAGGTAACCAGCCGCTACGCTTAATTGCGCACTAGATGATTTAGTGTGTGTGTGTGTGTGTGTGTGTGTGAGGGGGGGGGGGGGGGGGTGAGCAATTTACCTCAAGCAAACAGTATTGTGCAATCAAAGTAGTAGGGCTAATAACTCCTCAGCAAGGTATAGACAATGGAATGGGATGTCAATATGCTTATTCAACTAATGATACTTTACCACTTTCAAAACATGAATTGAAACAATGTACATAATACTTGTTGCTCTACCAGTCTCCTGTTTCCACTATACAGCCTTTGACAATGTTCCTGACATCAATACCAGTACGAGTGCACACATTAAAATACTTGAGTGCAGTGTGTTAGAAACAGCACCCGGTTAAACGTACCTCCAAACTCCACCCAAATAGGATATTTAGACCACACCTATATTAACCCCAAGAGAGTGTTACTCCCACACACTCTAATGTCATAATGTCATAATGATACACACAGCTAGAATAACTGTCTCCATGGCAGATACAAGTGTGCGACTCCCTCAAATAAGAACAAGATATTGAGCACCAGTGCAGTGTGCGTGTGTGTGCGTGCGTATGTGTATGTGGCCTACCTTAGTGGTGTGCTGTAACATGGAGGTGTAATCATTGGAGGAGCTCCAGATTGCCACTAGGTCAGTGTAACTCATCCAGCCACGCTTCATAGCCTGCTGCATCGCCACACTACAGTGGGAACAACAACACAGGAGAGATGGGGAGGAGGGGTGGGTGGGTGTGGGGGGGGAATAAGCGACACATGGTGAAACACAATACAGAGGAAGTGCAAATTGGTTATATAAAAAGCAAACATTGACAGAATTCCAAAATGATAGTTAATTCCTATTTAGTGCTGCATAAATGAACAACTTACTATAGTGACTCCACACAGGGAAGCTATTTCCCTTGGTGTACACAAGAAAAAACAGTCAACTGATTAAATTTCACATTGAACATAATGTAATACATACTTTCCCTCTCAGCTTTTTTTCGAAAGTTAATACTCTACAGCATTTTATGGACATAAACAAATGGTGAGGAAAATTATAAAAATGGAAAGGATAAAAAAAAAAGGAGAACAGACAAAAAATAATTTTCGAAGAAATTGGAAAGAGTGGGATGTTAGAAGAAGATGGAGACAGAGTTCATGCGCTCACCTTCCTTCAACACTGTTCACAAATGCATAGAATTCCTCCAGAGACACGTACAAGTTCCAGTCCTACAAACACAAAACAAAGGACTTGGCTGGAAACCAGATATGCGTAAATAAATAACTGAAAACAATAAGGAAATAATTAAATTAGATTTCCCCCTCCCTCCCTCCCTCACAATAAGACCCAACTATCCCAATTATTGGAGCATATGCCTGAAGGGAGTGATTTCCCGGGTCATTGGCGCCACTAATAGGAGGCTTGATGACCTGAGCTATGGCAGCCACACCTGAGGCTATACTTGGTATCTCCAAGATGAATATGATACAAGACAGGGAAAAAAAGAAGAGATTTTAACATTTTCTCATATTAAATTGCTAGTTCAGCAAAAAGATGTTTCGACCCAGAGAATTCTTCATCAGTTTGAAAACATAAACGACAAAGGGTGAAACATCTCAATACAGTATGACGTAAAGAAGTTAAAAATATTAATATAATCATTAAGGCAGATAATACATCTCTCTATAATTATAGAAAAAAGATCTGGTTGGAAATAATTCTCATTTACTCATTCAAAAAATGAAAGCAGCATATGTTTATAACAATGCTATTTATGGCCACAGGAAAGCCAACTATATTTAAATCCATCGCTTAAATTAACCTGAGGTGGCCATTAACACGAAATGTCAGAACTCCTAGCAATACCATGCCATTCTTGCCCCTAATTGATCCTAATAAGCAATCTACAAGTTCTCATAACTCCTAACTGACATCACAGACTTGTGTACTAACAGACAATCCAACAATACATGCAAGCACTACAGAACAACACAGGGAAACTGCAGAGATAGAATATCAACGAGGATTAAACAACGAGCGCTAATGAGATCTCGTGGCTTCCAGGAATGGAGCTTAATGAGCCTAACTAGAGGCCATTATCTCCAAATTTACGGCCTCATTGCTTTGGTGACTAGCTAGTCAGAGAATTGTGAAGAAGCCTTACTGGAGAGTATAGGGAAAGGGGAATTCTTACACTGCTGATCATGGCCACTGAATAATAGCATTGCAGATGCATCAACATTCATTCCTTCAAATCACAAGTCAATCACATAAATATGTACAGTATCCTACACAATACAAAGCAATGTCCTAACAATTCCAGTGCTTGCTTGAAGGAGTCTAAAAGTAATCCATGGATGTAAGGGGTGTGGTCAAACGGGAGTCTGCCTAGTTAGACTTAAGACATCTTTGGGAGGGCACCTTTCAGACAAAGGCTCAAGTTTGAAAAAAAAATTTGTCTAGCATTATGTATATTTACTAAATAACTAGTAATCTATTAATAGTGAACTTCCTGACTAACCCAATAAATAAAGCTGAATTATTTCATCCCATATCATTTTAATTAATAAAATATACCAATCTATAGCATTCCATATTTGTATAACTCCCTGGAAACAATGGGATAAAACAGACACACACACACACACACACACACACACACACACCTGCAGAAAGAAACATACAGGAGATCACTTGAGCTCCTATGGGCATTCCAGGCATGGCTTTCTCACCAGGATAGTTAATTAATGGACACCTGGTTGAGGACACAACCCCCCACCTCTCTGCCCCCCGCCTGTCGAACCCATCACTATAATATACTTCAGATGCACAACTAACTCTGAGAGAGACAGAATGGCGCCGGCGTCATCAACACCAGAGAGGGAGGTTCTGGAGAAGCCATGCCAGTGAGCGAGTGAGCGAGTGAGTGAGTGAGAGATTGAGCCATCACTGGGTGGAAGCAAACAGCCTCCGTCTGGTGGGACTCAGTAAGTTCCTCATGAATGACAGGTATCTACCCTATGGACAGCTTAGAAATGTGGCTGCTCTGGTTGCAAGGCTTCCCTGAGCTAGCAGACAAGCTCTAATCATGTCATTACTAACTCGCTGTGAGGTTATCCACTGATTGTAAGCACTTAGCTGTAAGCACTTAGCTGTAAGCACTTAGCTGTAAGCACGTTGAAAGCATCGTTAAAAAGGATAACTACAAGAATGCAACTGAACTAGCGAAATTACACTGACAAAAGATTTGTAAATATGACCCCGCCTCCTCCAAAGCACTCACCTATGTTGGCCCATTCAGAGTTAGTAAGAGCTTCCATTTCTCCTTCATCGTTGAGGTATTTAGATGCAATAACCTGGCATATTAAAAAACCACAAAAGATCACAGTGCAATGATCATCATTGTAGCCATGTAGCAACATCGTCATTTCAATAGGTTTTCCAAGCGTGTCAATACACTCAGTGGCCTTACCAGAGAAATTAAGAACAGTTTCTGCGGAGGCACGTTAGTCATGTAGGCGGGGTTTAGCTTCGCCAGGCATTGAATGTAGATAAGTCCGAGAATCAGGCTGCACGGGGACACGCCTCCTTCTCTGTAGCAATGCACACACAAATGATCAGTATTATCATGAGTGTTGAAAGATACAGTAGTTAAGATTGACAGTAGCGAAGAATAATGACTACCAAACTGACCACACCCACACATGGACATTAACCGTCTAATACCAAACTGACCACACCCACATATGGACATTAACAGTCTACTACCAAACTGACCACACCCACATAAACTGACCACACCCACATATGGACATTAACAGTCTACTACCAAACTGACCACACCCACATGAACTGACCACACCCACATATGGGCATTAACAGTCTACTACCAAACTGATCACACCCACATGAACTGACCACACCCACATATGGACATTAACAGTCTACTACCAAACTGACCACACCCACATATGGACATTAACAGTCTACCATACTACTACTCCCCATACTAATTAACTCTTCATTATCTCAAGTCTAAACTTTACTAAACAGAATTTTTTTTCCTTTGAAGAGAGTGATTTCAGGAATTAGTAAGCAAAGACGGGAGAAGAAATCACTGTAGGGCATAAGGAAAAAAATACAATTTTTAACTTGTCATAGTTGCCAAGTTTATGAAACTAATTTTAGGTACAGGTAAAACCACACCCATCTTAGTGAGCCACACCCAAAATCACACCCATTTTAGTAAGCCACACTTAAACCATGCCCATTATCAATAGACCACATTCCTTTCAGTTCCAATTTCAAAATATATTTTTTATTGGTAGTGAGTACTTTGTGTGTAGCTTTTTTTACAGTTAGTAAGCAGTTGATCATTAAACAGTTAAACTGGAAAAGCGTTAAGGATGCCCTGCCACCAGAAACCGAGGCGCTTAACCGCAAATTGACTGTTTTTGCTATGTCTTTATATTTCTTTTTCTGTGTACTGTGGGCTTACTTTGTTGTTACAGATGGAATGAGCACCAACAGAGGACTCCAGCAAGCCTAATATGAAGAATGAAGACCCGTCTGGGACCGCGATACAGCTCTGCACACCGCTACTATTTGGTGTTATTTCGAAGCGGCCGAAGGAACTAGCGTGCTCTTTTTTTTTCCAGAGGTAGCTAGCGGGCTCCTTCGCAACATTACAGAGCCATATTTCTAATAAATATCTATATTCTTTTTTGTAAATAGTAAAATTTTCGTGCCGTTATACTCCTGCGTTATTCTAAAAAAATCTCTCTATAACTTTATTCTAAGGGGGGTATGCTGCTTGTGCGCAAAATTTGGATTCAATTCAACGATCAATTCCACGAAATATCGATTTATATTTTCAAAGTTGACTACTGATTCGCTATTTTACCCCGCCCCCATAACGTTGAGCTCCGCGAACGCGCAATGTATTGGTAAGACAGCATAATCAATTGACTAGTGGTAGCTCTAAAAAGAGCCAATTTTTAAACAAAAATAAGAAATACAATAATGAGCCGTGAGATTGCCGTTGTAACTTTGGAAAAGGTTAGTCCGGCGCAGAAGTGACGGCGTATTTCCAATGTTGCTTGGCGTATTTCCAATGTTGCTTGGAGTTGGTTGCTCATTAGTGAGAGCGGAGTAGTTCTGCACAAATTTCAGACTTGTAGGTGATAGGGCTGAAGAATATAGCGGTAGCAATCCCGACAGAAAAAACTGAAGTGATGATGACTGAGTCTATACCAGCCAAGTCTGAATACAATGTTGGTGGAATAGTAGGAGCTGGTACCAATCAGGATGGAGTTGGTCACCGTTGAGACAGAGTTTTGAGCTGCTCTAATGGTTTCACAAGTAGAGCCTCATTCCGTACCCTGAAAGAAGGATGTTGAGGTGACTGTTTCAGACTAGTACACAACAGTTATACAGTTATAGCTCGGGACCCGTTTGTCCTCCAGCTTCGGGGTAACCTGTAGATTTTTTGGCGCCAAAGTTAATTGATCCGCGTAGAAATTCAGAGCTATGGATCACTGTGAGGTCCTGCTTCTTGTTGGGTTGGATGTGAGCAAGGACGACTCCACAATTCACCCCCTCCACTTCTGCAACCCATGCCGTGCAATGCTCAAACGAGCAGAAAAGGCACAGAAAGCTGGGGTACCCTACATCAACAGCACAAAGTTGATGGAATGGACTCCACATGTTGACAGCAGTTGTCTGGTAGGATTTGACCATTCCTATAACACATAAACCAAAATCATATTAAATAGGTTTGTCAGCATTGTCTTAGCCTCACTCACGGTGGAGGCCAAAACCGAAAGGTAGGCAAGCACCCAGGCAGACCCTCTGGAGAGACTTCCACATCAGTGTGCCAGCACCTAGAGGACACAGCACCAGGGTCATTCTTCCCCTCAGAAGATCGTGAACCCAGGTGTTACGAGTCTGGGGTTGCTGCAACACTCTGCTGCCCTGTGTGCACCCTGATTTTGGACAGGCCAATCGAACTGGGGTGTGGCGCAATACTCTGTCTGGAGTGCTGCAAAAGCTGGGTGCAATTTCATTGTAGCCACACTCTTTCGTGCCCATCATGTTACGACCAACGTCTGGACAGCACACACATATCCGCTCCGCCAGACATGGTAGTATCACTGCTCCAGGGGCTCCTTGTCCACTGCAAAAGGCTGTGTGGGAAGATCGTCAGGGTGGAGAATTACCACAAGCACCTGCAGGGTCAATGCTCAAGCCATTACCACCTGAGTGTTGACTCACCCTCAAAGTTGACCATAGGTGAAGTTCTTTCTAGGCCCTCCGCATCACCAGCAACACCAGCAGAGGTAAAGGTTGCAGGGCATCTGGTGAGGAAGCTGATGGATCATGGCAGTAGCAGTAGTTCAGAGGGTGTAGTCAAGGTCCAAACACGTGGTCAAGTAAGTAACTATTAATATAATATGCACAATTAAATCAGTTACCACATGCACAATCAATGCAGCCAATCACCTTGGTCCAAGTAGCCAACTGCAGGGTACGCAGCTCTGACGCCAGCAAGTGGACGCTGAAGCGTCGCACTGAGGGCATCAGCAGGGTTCGCTCCATCACCAGTGGAGGAGATACGACTGCTCAGATGGTTGCAGAGTATAAGTCGCTCTCCAAGGAAGAACGAGCGAAGGTGCTTCAAGAGGCTGGACTCCCGATCACAATTCCAACTGACCACTCCTTAGCATTGAAGGCCAATCTCTCCATACCCTGGAATAAACTTAGGGTAATCAGAAGGTATATATATTTCACTCTAGATAAAGCACACCTTGTGAGAATGACTTGAATAGATGGTTCAAGTCTATGGATGTCCATATCGCAAGTGAGGGGAAGATGAGAAAGCTTGCCAAGGAGGTTGTGGGTGACAACATGGTGTCTGAGAATGGGGCCTTCACTTTTCCGGGTAGCAATGGAGGAGAGGTGATCAAGGAAGTGCCCTTTGTGTATGTGCCCAACTTCATTGCCAAATTGGCTGATGTTGTATCCCAACATGAAAGGTACATAAGCTAGGTAAAATGGAGCAAAGTTATCACAGTATATACCTATAGTGCTCCAGATGGTCTGACAAACCATGGTGGCTCCATTCCAAACAACGAGCTTTGGATCAAGCTTGGTGGAGACAAAGGACAGGGGAGCTTCAAATTCAACATGCAGTTGGTCAATGTGAGCAACCCAAACTCTGTTAAGAGAACTGTCCTTCTCTCAGTGCTCAATGCTGGAGACAGCACCACCAATCTCCACCTCGCCCTGGACAGATACAGAGAGCACATTGATGAGGCTCAGGGAATGCAGATCAAGTAAGTATATGGAATGACTTTTTTGATCTAGATTAACTTACAAATAATAGTGGGCGTATGGTCCGTCTCTTCCTCTCGGGTGACTACGAGTTTTTGTGCCGACTCTATGGGCTCAGTGGTGCCAGTGGTAATGCTTTTAGTAGTTTAAAACATCTCACGGGAATCATGTATTTGGTAATGGTGGTTCAGGTCGACACAATTGTCTATGGTGCCTCATCGTCAGTGGTGACTTGAAAGAGCCCCCAGCCAACCGCACACCATGCCCACTGAGATCACTTTCGTCACTCCGTGCTGATCATCAGAGGTTCTTAGCAGCTGGTGGTGACCTGGAGGAAGCGAAAGAATACAATAATGTGATCATGGAGCATTTCTTCAATATCCCATTGGAGAATGTAAAATAATACTATATAGCTATCTATGATTATAGCAACTATTGTAATTTACACAGGTGTGTATTCCCGGACTTCACCTTTCTCTCGGGATCTACAATAGAATCTGGTCACTCTTCACAGGAGCTTGCACAGAACTGGACCTCAAACTGGTGGATGCCATCAATGCCAGTGAACCCGGTCCTAGTAGCAGCAGCAGCACACATGACCATTTCTCCAGCTCCTTGCAGAAGATGTCATTGTTAGAAATGGAAGTTGACACCCAGCGAAACTATGCTGCAGTGCTGGATGAAATGGTCACATACAGCCTTTTGACTCTGCCCAATGCTCAAACTAGTACCCACGTCCGACAGCTACGGAAATCAGCAGAAGCCTCCCACAAGACACTGGAGAATATGGTATAGTAGTTAGACAAAAATTTCCTCCCCTATGAAATATCAATTCAAATAGTGTACGAAGCTGTCAAAATTTGGGGCTACTCTCAAGAAGAAGTTTTGTGAGATCAGTAGCACCCAAAGTGATGGTCAGTTTCATGCCACATTGGAGAAGAGCCTGCAGGAGTTGAATGTAAAGAGGCAGGCCTATCAGGGAGGAACCTTCGTAGGCAACCACGTACACAAGCTTCTCCAAGTAAGTATTGTCATTTTGAGTGTAGTTTTCGATATTGTTTCTTTATACTTAGCATGAAAGCATCACAGTTGTTTGTAACAATGTGAGGAAGGTTGGACTTCAGTATCCTCAGTACCCAGCACTTCAGAGTGATGCAGAAGTTGTTGCAGCTACCTTCACCACCCTCATGAAGCACTACGGGAAGTGTCACAAAGGTGTCAATTCTGCAAGGTATATGACAGACAGTGAAATTGATACAGTAGGTAAGTTAAAGTGTGGGTTAGGTCTGCAATAACTTACTCGCTCTCCATTACAGAAGAGAACATCAAAGATTTCATGGCATTCTACAGGAAGGAATTCCCCTGGGCTAGCATTCTGCCAAAAATGCACATCCTTGAGGACCATTCCATCCCATGGTTGAGACGCTTCCATGTTGGTGATGAAATTCCATCCTATAAATTTGAATTTTTGTTGATTTTTGTCAGTGTTTATTGCTCTTTAGAAAAATAGTATACTCTATCCCACTGTTTATATAGTTGATATAATTCATTGTGCTGCTACTAACCTCAAGAATGTAGTCTGAAGCAACAGCAGGAAGCGACTAGCCGCGTTCTCACTTGACAGGTTTCTCTTGCCGCTCGAGATTTGAATCAAGATGGTTGCTAGGATGCATGCGCAGTGCTAATTGGTTGTTATTTTAGCTGCGCAAATTGTGGCCCGTGGTTAGGCCTTGTGTTGGTACTGGTACTGAATTAGATTGGTACAACAATAGGCTAAGTAGTAATTCCGGTGCAACAATCTACAGGAGCTGAGACAAGAAGACGAATCACTAGAATTTGTGCCAGGGAAAGATGGTGTTAGCCTAGGGCAGTATTGCTGGGCAAAGGGACTCTAAGTGCATGGCCGTAGGAGCTGGGGCGGCCAGAGCCGCCCCACTTTTTTGACTTCCCTTGTACTTTGACCCCTCAGTGGTTGGTACTTATCGTCAACGCTTTCCGTCTGGCCGCGACGTGCGGGAAATGACTTCTGCTACTTCTTCTACGGCTTCTTCCAGCCACTTGACCGCTCTAGCGGAGCAATCTTTTATTTCAGTTGGATTTTGTAATTGGAAAGATGCCAGTAAAAAATTTAATAAGCATCTGGAAAGTCATTGTCACAAAGAAGCTGTGCTGAAAACCACTGCTACTGTGAATGTTTGTGAAATGCTGTCATCTGGATTGGCAAAGGAACATTTGGAACGAAGACAATGTTTCTTAAAGGTGCTTTCTAGTATACGTTTTTTATCAAGGCAAGGCCTGGCACTCCGTGGTGATGGTGATGAGTCTGATTCAAATTTTATGCAGCTAATTAACCTGCGTTCCGAAGACGATGAAAGGATTTTAGATTGGATTAAAAAAAAAACGGATAAATACACCTCACCAGAAATGCAGAATGAAATGATTAAAGTTATGGGTCTATCAATTGTTCGCAAGATTGCCTCAAATATTCGAAGTTCACCATTTTATACTATTATGGTGGACGAAACAACAGACATGGCCAATATAGAACAAGTAGTAGTTTGCCTCAGGTGGGTTAATGAAATATTTGAAGTACAGGAAGAATTTGTGGGTCTCTATCAGGTAGAATCTGTGCATTCTGAGAAAATATATCAAGTTATTACTGATATACTGTTGAGACAAAATCTGTGTATGTCCAAGATACGTGGCCAATGTTACGATGGTGCTTCTGTGATGACAGGAGTAAAATCAGGTGTAGTGGCCAGAGTGAAAGCAGCTGAACCTAGAGCTGTGTTCACTCACTGCTATGGGCATGCACTAAATTTAGCATGTGCAGATACGTTTCGACAGTGCAAATTGATGCAAGATGCTTTAGATACTACACACGAAATCACTAAGCTAATTAAAAAATCTCCTAGACGTGATAGTATATTTAAACGATTAAAAGAGGAAATGGCTTGTGATGGATCTGGAATTCGAGTATTATGTCCAACAAGGTGAACAGTGAAAGCTGAAGCATTAAACAGTATAATAAACAACTTCACTGTTTTATTAGAGCTCTGGGATGAATCACTAGATGTTGTCAAGGATTCTGATATGAAGGCTAGGATTCAAGGTGTTGCTGCTCAAATGAGAAAGTTTGAATTCTTTTTTGGAGTTTCTTTGGGATTTCTCATTTTAAGGCATACTGACAACCTGAGCAAAACTCTACAAAGAGCAGATATGTCAGCAGCTGAAGGTCAAGAAGTGACGAGCTTAACTCTAGCAACACTGAAGTCTTTACGAAATGATTCTAGTTTTGATCTGTTTTGGAAGCGAACATGTGCTGTTGTAGATAAATTGGATATAAATGGGCCCACCTTACCACGACGTCGTAAAGTTCCACGGCATATTGATGATGGATCAGAACAATCATTTCCGGAGACAGTAGAACAGCACTATCGCATTGTGTATTTTGAAGCACTGGACCTTATTATCTCACGTGTTTCTGATCGTTTTGACCAGCCTGGTTACAAGACATATTCAAAGGTACAGAATCTACTTCTCAGAGCTGCTAGATCCGAAGATTATAGTGAAGAACTTCAGTTTGTTCAAACATTCTATGGCTCAGATTTTGATCCAGTACAACTTTCAACTCATCTCGAAATATTTTCAAATGTTTTTCACCAATCTAAGAGAGTTACTCTCTCAGATATTTTAGTGTATTTTCGTGGTGGTTCTAGTCAAATTCACTTGATATCTCAAGTAGGCAAATTATTAATGTTATTATTAGTGATGCCAGCAACAAATGCTCAAAGTGAGAGATCATTTAGTGCTGTACGACGAATAAAATCATATCTTCGTACTACTATGTCACAGCAGCGACTCAATCATTTGATGATTCTACATGTTCATCAGAGTGAAACTGACAATTTAGATCTCATTCAAGTAGCCAACGATTTTATTGATGGCAAAGATCATAGAAAGAAGATATTTGGAATTGAGTTCAAGCAAACTGATCTTTCAAAATAAATATTTTCATATACACTTAAACTTCACTATTTAAATCCTTCATTTATTTTGGAATTTCTCAATTATATTATTATCAATCATTTGTGCACTTCTCCCCTAATTCAATCAATATTCATTTGTGTAATTTCTCATTTAGCTAATTTATAGCTATATATTTTTGTGCAATTCTACTTAATTCATTCAATCAATATTTCAGTCTAATCTAGTATTGTGATATTTTGTACCTTTTCAAAGAGACAATTACACATAACAATGTAGATAAAGCCTATTTCATATAACTCTAGGTAAAGTTTAGACTGGGCATGGCCTCCCCACTTTTGAAACCCTTCCTACGGGCCTGAAGTGTGGGTACAAGTGCTCAAGCATATATCAGTGGAGAGGGTAGAGTGAGCTAGCCAAGATGTGACAAACCACAAACAATTGGCAGGGTGTTAAGAAATTAGTCTGGTAAAGGGGTTTTCAGTAGTTTGGCACTTGTTGAAGTTGGCTACTCCTCCACGTCACTGGATGGTAATGAGTTTTAAATCTATCAGTAGCTACAACTTGTAGTAGTTGACATCATCTAAACATCATAACACAATTGCTGTTGTTTCATTTGTTTTGCAACTTGAAAAGCTTGAAAATTGACATTTCATTGAAATAATTAAATCGCAGTAAGTCCTATACTAAAATAAGACATGTTTATATAAAACTCACTAGAAATAGCGAAAAAAATTAATTTATATGAAAAGACAACAACAAATAAAACCAGAGTTGCCTGAGCTATTAACACACACTAAACATCCGAATAGATAGTGTGTTTCTCTCTCTGCTCCCTTCACAATTGTTATTTTAACTTCACTCACAAGTCAAAAAGTTAAAAAAAAATCCTTCCTTATGAGAGGAAAGGACAACAGACAATGCACACATAATATGATTTACTCCGCCTCCAGATATCTTCTTTACAAAACAACCCACTCTACTGACAAAGTTGAAGGAAAAAACAACCCTCCTTCATGCACGTATGGACACACCCCCTCACCATGTGTGACTTAGTCACGTAGGATAATGCTAAAAACATTAGCGCTCGTAATTGCTGTTTTCACATTACCAAAAAATCCAACAAAAATGCCCCATTCCCAGCAAACACATACCTGGAAACCCTACTCACTGCACACACTGATCTACAGCACGACACACTGTGTGAAGCCAGAGACACCCCACACCTGCACATAGCTGAACTCAAGTCCACCAAACCTAGCCCCACCCCCACCTCCATGGCTTGCACATTAGACTCCACCCAACACACAAATTCGCTGGCGAGAAACTTTAACCCATTCCTTCACTATTAGCTCACATCTCCAGGCAATGCTAGCTTTCCTGGAAACTAATTTTCAATATAGATATTGTCAAATATTCCTACCTACACAAAGTTTACATAGCAAGACAACAACACGTGCTACTAAAGAAGCCAGAGACAGCCCACAGCTGCATAAAACGGAACTAAAATCCACCAAACCTAACTTAGTTCCCACGTCCATGGCTCACATGTCTTAATTGATTGGATTTCATTCAACACACAAATTCGCTGGCGAGAAACTTTAAACCCATTCCTTCCCAACTAGTTCCACATCTATAGGCAATGCTAGCTTCCTGTAAACGAAGCTCAAGTTTAAAAAGTTCTTAACATAGACAATTGTCAATCTTTCCTATATAATGGCTCACAAGCAGTAACAACAAAACATCCCATCAACCAAATTAATACCCCACTCTTACATTAACTGCATAGTTACAGGTCAATATTCATGAAGGTGAGGCTACTGGACAGGTCCAAGAGACTTCACCTAGAACTTAGATGTTTGTGTGTTTGTGTTAATCATGTATGCATACCTCTGGTGTGTGTTATGAGTCCATTCTTTTGTCAGACTTGTCTGCGGGGCCACCCTGTAGTCAGGTATCACCTTTTTTCCTTAACTTGTTTACTGTTAGGCATGTGACTCTGGTAGTTATATATGCACTCATCTCTTTTTCACTGTTCAGTTCTTATCCAAGTTTTGAAGAAGTCGTTCTTGAGTCTCTCTCTCTCTAGCTAGCATCCAGTGTGTTAGCTAGTAAGGTGGCAAGTGGAGGAAATAGTAATTCTTATCTGGCAGGAGTACAGGGACTTAATCACCCTGGTGTCAACTGACAATCTCTGCGCCAGCCACCCCTCCAGCTACTGATTGGTCAAAATGATCTTAGAGACCTTACAACCACTGGTGTAGGTTTAGGTATCTCCACTCTGTAGGTCAATGTGCCTGTCTGGAATTTCAGCACAAACTTTGCACAATAGAATGTGAAGAAACATTCAGAGGAACATGGTCAGAAGATAATTCTTTCATTTGAGCTGCTATACAAGATGCAGGTGTGATTCCACAAGGTCTGCCAAATGTAGAAGGCACTTTTTGGTTCTGTCCACTTCTGAGTTACTAAATATGTTAATTGATCACATACCTATTTCACCTCATAATTATAATATTTTAATATATTTGATTTTTTACCTCACATTCTCCTTTATGTCTACACCATTGAAAATGATTGGTGATGGCATTTGCACAATGAGGAACTCCCTTTTTTGTAAGCTTGGATTGTTCTTCTTATCACTTCCTGAAAGTAAAGCAATATTCTGGAGGCCATGAATTCCATATCCTCTTCACTGACATCAACTTTGAAGGTCTCTTGGAGATGCCTACTGTTACAGATGCAAGAGAAGGATCTCTTGGCAGTCTTCCATCTCTTCCCCCACACCCTGCAACTCTTCTTAAGCTGTTCTTTATGTATTTCCTTAATTATTTTCCTATCAGTTTGTATGGCTTCACCTAAAATTTGTTTTCAAGTGACTAATCTATAACTCTGTGATAGTGTCCTTGCAGAGCCCTAGCACTAACTCCTCCATGAATCCTAACTACTCCACAGATAACCGCAGCCTAATGCTAAACGGAAATTCTCATTCCCAGAGTAATACTTTCAGCTACCTCAACGCAATTATTTACACCCGTCTCTATCGTTCACGTACTAAGAGTTGCGACATAGGACGTCTGGGAAGCATCCCCTGACTCACAAAAGACAAAGCTGATCCAGGAAATTTCTACGCGTACTTGAAAAAAAAACTTCCAAACTTACTTCGATTTGTTGGATTCCTAGACGTAAAAAATAATTACGCGCGATTGAAAACCCTCATCCCGTTACCACGACTACGCGCTCCGTACCTTCTAAAAGCTATGATAGCTCGCTGAACAAAAGCTGAAGGTCCAGGCCACGTGGGAAAGAGGTTTTATGGAGTTCAACTTCGAGTATGGTGTATCAGGAATATGACGGATGACTATATCGTGGAGGTGGTGGATGACTAGAGATGCAAGGTGTAGGGGATGAGAGCTGTAGTGAAAGCAGCTGCGAAGAAATTGAGCCACAACCTAAAAAAAACTCCAGGAAGAAATTTACTAAGGCACAAGTAAGAATATTACATTAAGAAGAAAATAGGAATGTTGTGTCTTACAGGGACCCTACAATTAATGTAACTGAGTGTGATGTTTTCATATTTGCTTTATGAAAGTATTAAATTTTCTTTCCCTCCTCAAATATTATGCTTGTTGAAACAAATTGTTTTTGTTTTTTCATCCTATGATTCGTTTCATATATATTTCCCCTGAAAAAAATGTAAGGAAAACCTATTGACTGAATTTATTGCTTGGCAAACTCTTCAAGTGTAGATAATAAGTATATTAATGAATGTTATTAATCAATTAACCCATTGGAATCCTGTTGTCATGACCATAGAAGAATTCTAATGTATGTTCATACCACTATTTTTTTATTCTTGAATCCAGTCTAGCCTGTTGCCAATTAGCTACCACATGTTACACTTGTCAAATTGGGTAGTATGGTATGCAATGATCTGTTTCTACTGTCATAGGTCGATCGTTTAAATGCTCATTTTGAATGTGGCATGACTGGGACGTCCAAGGAGATGATGCCATTAATCATTGTTGCTGCTACTGATGTTGGTCTCAGCATTGCTCAGGTTGAAATAAGTGTTGTTTGTTCATATGTATACATTAGGATGATTTGTGTAACATTTTTGTTATTAGTGATGGGTGAAGAAGAGAAGCTATCGCTGGAAGCATGCTAAAAGCCAAGATAAAGTCACAGTTTATAGACGACACCCATTAATTCCTAGGCAACAATTTCTAAAGGAGTATGGACAATCAGAAGGTAAATAATTTATATCATCTGTATAAATCAAACCATTGAATTAAATGGAAGCTACAAACTGTAGTCACATTACACTAATGAGCATGTTTACGTGTTTATTGTCATTTTTCTCTTCAATCTCATAATACTGTTTTAGCATTCTGTGCTTATTTTTGTGTAATGCAATCCTTAATGAACGTGTGACCATCTGCAGTATAATGTAAACATCAACAAGAACAATGAGAACACAAGGTCCCATTAATTATTTTTTACTTTCAGATACTGAGCTCTTCAAGCTTTATAACTGTAGCTTCAACCATTACTGACATGGCCTATAACCATCAAAATATGTGGGCTTATTGAATACATTACAGGGCTTCATACAGGATATTCTTCTGGGGGGGGGAGGAACTTTTTTATATTCCTACCTAGGTTAGCGTGTGGCTAAATAGGCCACAGAGAGGGTTAATGATAATACGAGCTGCTTTGTCCACTGTTACACTTCAGAGGTATACGGGGATTTTTTCAGAAACATTTTAAACTTTTGAACTTAATCCTAGTCCTTCCAGTTGGAACAGCATCAGTTGAAAGATCTTCCAGCTATATGAAGATCATTAAGACCCGTATACGCAAGTATCACTGACCAAAGCCTTGGTCGGCTCATGAGAATTGCCATTGAGGCCCTGATTTCGGCTGTAAACTTTGATGAAGTTCTAGAGATTTTCAAACAAACAAACAAACAAAAGAATTGTGCTTTGATTTACATTTTTGAATAAAAAAAAGAATTTTGCTCTGAGTTACCATTTATATTTATAATTTAAAATTCAGCTTTCTTTGGGGAGGGGGGAGGGGGGTTAATTCCAGGGCCATCCCCCCTCTGCTTTGTATGAAGCCCTGCTATAACAACTACATAATTGATTTTCCTGACAATGTATTGTGCTAGAGTTCTCCTACAGCATTCAGTTAATTTGTTGCATACTACTTTCTACTTCTGCTAATATTCCTTTCTGTATGAGAGACCATACACGTACCAAATGAATGGAACCCACAAATGTTAGTGCACAATAGATTATAATGTCATTGTATTTTATTATGCTTTCCCTTTTTTCTTTTTTTTTCCAGGTGGTGAGGAAGCAAGGAAGCGGGTTCTTTAATAAAGAAGCTAGTTTATTTTACAGCAGGTTGGATTCAAGCGAGATGGCAAGATTCACTTCCAGTGATGATTGAAGTTGCAAAGAGGTGAAAAGGCCAGGTGGGAAGATCTTCGCCAAAATTCAAAATGTAGTGAGTTTATTTTAATTAACCCAGAAGTGCGAGAAGGTTAAAGCACTCGCTTTGTCAGTCAGTCAGTTTGATAAATTGGTTCTATATAGCATGATGCAGGGTTAAGGTCAAATACTTGAATATGTATTTAAATACAAATACAAATACTATATAATGATGCCAGCATGGAACACTTGATTCTGTACTTTCCAGAGCTAAACAATAGAATGAATCTGTCCAATAGAAATATGTTTCAGGAGATCTTTTATTTTCTACTTTCTACTAATACAAAATCTTGCATTCATACCTTTTAATTAAAAAAGTATTACAAACTAATACTCCAAAAATATATTTCTTGTTTAGTGTATGTAGCTAACCCTGCACCAATTGTAGATGACACACCTCCACAATCATCTGGTCAGTCTGCTCGACCTGTGCCAGTCTCCGGTCATTCTGTACCAGTTTCCAGTTGTACAGTACCAGTCTCCAGTCAGTCTGCTCGACCTGTACCAGTCTCTGGTCAGTCTGCTCAATCTGTGCCAGTCTCCAGTTGTATAGTACCAGTCTCCAGTCAGTCTGCTCGACCTGTACCAGTCTCCGGTCAGTCTGCTTGACCTGTGCCAGTCTCCAGTTGTACAGTACAGTACCAGTCTCCAGTCAGTCTGCTCGACCTGTACCAGTCTCTGGTCAGTCTGCTCAATCTGTGCCAGTCTCCAGTTGTATAGTACCAGTCTCCAGTCAGTCTGCTCGACCTGTACCAGTCTCTGGTCAGTCTGCTTGACCTGTGCCAGTCTCCAGTTGTACAGTACAGTACCAGTCTCCAGTTGTACAGTACAGTACCAGTCTCCAGTCAGTCTGCTCGACCTGTACCAGTCTCTGGTCAGTCTGCTCAATCTGTGCCGGTCTCCAGTTGTACAGTACCAGTCTCCAGTCAGTCTGCTCGACCTGTACCAGTCTCCGGTCGTTCTGTACCAGTCTCTGGTCAGTCTGCTCAATCTGTGCCAGTCTCCAGTTGTACAGTACCAGTCTCCAGTCAGTCTGCTCGACCTGTACCTAGCTTGATTGAAACTGTGCCGTTGCAGTTGTTACATACCAGTTCCAGTAAGTTTGCCCAGACCTGTTGAATACAGTCTACGTGGTCTGTACCAGTCTAAGTCAGTGCTACGACCTGTTTCCAGTCTCGGTGCTACAGTACCAGGTCTACAGTCAGTCTGCTCGACCTGTAAACAGTATGTGGTCAGTGGCTCGACCGTGGACAGTCTCCAGTTGTACAGTTACAGTACCAGTCTCCAGTTGTCCAGTACAGTACCAGTCCCAGTTTCGTCTGCGCGACCGGTACAGCTATGGTCAGCGCTCAATAGTGCCTAGTATACAGGTGTACAGTAACCAGTCCCAGTTGTACAGCTACCAGTTCTCCAGTCAGTATGATCGACCCTGTACCTCAAGTCTGCTTGACCCGTGGACAGTCTCCAGTTGTACAGACCAGTCTCCAGTCAGTTTTGCTCGACCTGTCCAGTTATCCCGGTGTCTGTACCGGGTCTCGTCAGTTGATCGACCTGTCCCAGCTCCGGTCGTTCTGGACCAGTCTCCAGTTGTACAGTACCAGTCTACAGTGGTACAGTAAGTACCAGCTCCAGTCAGTCTGTCGACCTGTACCAGTCTATGGTCGTCTGCTCAATCTGGCCAGTCTCAGTTGTACAGTACGAAGTTCTCCAGTCAGTTGCTAGACCTGACAGTGCTCTGGTCAGTATGCTCCATCTGTGCCAGTCTCCGGTCGTTCTGTACCAGTCTCCAGTCAGTCTGCTCGACCTGTTCCAGTCTCCAGTTGTACAGTACCAGTCTCCAGTCAGTCTGCTCGACCTGTAACAGTCTGTGGTCAGTCTGCTCGACCTGTGCCAGTCTCCAGTTGTTCTGTTTCAGTCTCCAGTTGTACAGTACCAGTCTCCAGTTGTACAGTACCAGTCTCCAGTCAGTCTGCTCGACCTGTACCAGTCTCCGGTCGTTCTGTTTCAGTCTCCAGTTGTACAGTACCAGTCTCCAGTCAGTCTGCTCGACCTGTACCAGTCTCTGGTCAGTCTGCTTGACCTGTGCCAGTCTCCAGTTGTACCGTATCAGTCTCCAGTCAGTCTGCTCGACCTGTACCAATCTCCAGTCAGTCTGCTCGACCTGTACCAGTCTCTGGTCAGTCTGCTTGACCTGTGCCAGTCTCCAGTTGTACAGTACCAGTCTCCAGTCAGTCTGCTCGACCTGTACCAATCTCCAGTCAGTCTGCTCGACCTGTACCAGTCTCTGGTCAGTCTGCTTGACCTGTGCCAGTCTCCAGTTGTACAGTACCAGTCTCCAGTTATACAGTACCAGTCTTTGGTCGTTCTGTTTCAGTCTCCAGTTGTACTGTACCATTCTCCAGTTGTACCATATCAGTCTCCGGTCATTCTGCTCGACCTGTACCAGTCTCCAGTTGTACAGTACCCGTCTCTGGTCAGTCTGTTTGACCTATACCAGTCTCGGGTCGTTCTGTACCAGTCTCCAGTCGTTCTGTACCAGTCTCCAGTGGTACAGTACCAGTCTCCAGTCAGTCTGCTCGACCTGTACCAGTCTCCGGTTGTTCTGTACCAGTCTCCAGTCGTTCTGTACCAGATTCCAGTGGTACAGTACCAGTCTCCGGTCAGTCTGCTCGACCTGTACCAGTCTCTGGTCAGTCTGCTCGACCTGTACCAGTCTCTGGTCAGTCTGCTCGACCTGTACCAGTCTCCAGTCAGTCAGCTCGACCTGTACCAGTCT
>WLWD01006037.1_pt1 | contig 120300 bp, 78 predicted proteins | sample 6712731 | NCBI WGS metagenome assembly WLWD01 (sample SAMN12718690, study PRJNA576275) | sponge metagenome | isolation source: marine sponge | host: Mycale hentscheli | place: New Zealand: South Island, Marlborough, Capsize Point | collected 2014-11-01
CCCTCAGTGTTATGCTGCTGCCATAGCCTGGAGTCATGGCAGTGCTTCCAATCACTGCATTATTTCCCCTCAGTGTTATGCTGTTGCCATAGTCTGGAGTCATGGCAGTACTTCCAAACAGCTAAACAATCACTGGATTATGTATATACTCTGGATTCTTTGGAAAAGCACTTGATGGTATTCATACTTTATATGTAGTATTCACATCTTTGAACATTGGATCTCCCTCTGTTCCTTGCATGAATGAATTGGTCGAGTGTTTTTATTGACAAGTATAATGAATTTCAAATATTAGAAACAAAAACAATTTTTTTAAGGAAAAGGGTATTCCACAATTATTCTATTTAGTGACCTTTCTAAGCACTTCTAATACATGGTATTTAGCATGTGAGTAGTGTTATACAATGATTCAGTCATTCTTGGTTTGAAATAATTATAATTAGCAAATTTCTTGTTCTAACAGCCAATATTATGTTAATTAAAACACCCTCTCAACCAGCAAACTATTTTTTTGTTAAGTTTTAATTAACATAATTGGCTTTTAGGATGAGAAAATGTCCTCTTATTATAAGTGTTATACAGTAGGGAGTTGCTTATATCTGAACTTCAGTTACCGGAAAACCCCCAAGCTACCTCGTGTCATTAATATGACAAACTGTTTGACCACACCCTCTATACCAGCAAACTATTTTTCTGTTTTTTTTTTTATCTGAAATTTAATAACTCACTCCTTAGTCCCAACGTATTTGGAAAGTTTGAAACTTTTTATAGCATGATCAGCACATGACCTGGTGGAGGTGAATGTTAGTTTATAGCATGATCAGCACATGACCTGGTGGAGGTGAATGTTAGATTATAGCATTATCAGCACCATGACCTGGTGGAGGTGAATGTTAGTTTATAGCATGATCAGCACATGACCTGGTGGAGGTGAATGTTAGTTTATAGCATGATCAGCACATGACCTGGTGGAGGTGAATGTTAGTTTATAGCATGATCAGCACATGACCTGGTGGAGGTGAATGTTAGTTTATAGCATGATCAGCACATGACCTGGTGGAGGTGAATGTTAGTTTATAGCATGATCAGCACATGACCTGGTGGAGGTGAATGTTAGTTTCTTGCATAGTTTCTGATTTTAATTATCCATTTTGTTTTTCTTATTACTGGTAGAAATCTTGTGAGAATGTTGATGACAGCTATTGTGTTTTTATTTTATTTTATTAACTTGATCATTCTTATTGTGCCTAATGAAACTAGTTGTAAAAAAGGAACATTTCATAAAATGTTGAATAAAAAATTTAGGGTTGCTCTAAAAAATAAGGAAACAAGGAATTTTAAAGCCAAAGTGTTAATTCAAAAGATGAGCATTACAACACTTGCCCAAATTGAGAAAGGTGATCTACAACCCTAAACCATATTACTTTATCCATGGCAGCTCTTCTAAAAATATATCTAAACATTTACTTCTGAAACGACCTATGCTGAGTACTTACTTTTTTTCTCCAACTGTCGCTGCAAAGAAGTTGTAGCAATTCACACTATGTACTCCTTTTTTCCCTCTCCCTGCACTACCGTCGAACACATCAGCGTTAATGATGAATAATTAAAAAAAGCATGGCACTCATCCAGTTGCACGTGAGAAAAACCGCTACTGATTTATGCTTAGTAGCCCCAGAAATACTTACAGTTTTCCTCTTGGCTGGTTCAAGGAGAAGAAGAAGTTTATTATATGGAGAAATTCAATTTTTTGAAATTTTTATAACTTTTTTTTTTTTTTTTTTTTTTGCACTCTGTGGATTAGAAATTGAATATACAGTATCAGTAGAGACTCCATCACTGATTTTGAATTATTGTTGACTGAAACCAGATGTAATGTGAAGTGAATTTTGTAAACCCCTATGGGAAAGGATTGGTCAGCCCTGAATAGAGAGTGCTACCACTCTCTCTGATGCAATATGAGTAAAGCTAGCTTGGTCTCCATTAGTCTTGAAGCACACCATTAATTTACTATTCATAATGTTATTATTAATAATAAACATCACAACAGACAAACATTTCAATAAGTGCAGGGGCAGGGTTTAATTTAATTCGTGATTTAATGGAGTTAAAATGTCTACCAAACTCTTTCATGAAACGACTTCTTCCCAGGTCAGTGTGGGTGGACTTTACTGGGTTTGATGTAGTTAGAGTGACACTTGAGCACTGTGAACCCTAGCAACGTGGCCACTGCCACACCCACCACTACGATCACCGTGGTCGACGACACTCCGGTTATGATGGAGCGGGAATTGGAGGCCAGCGGTGTGTGGGAGGAGTGGTCACCAATGGGCGTGGCTGAAGCTGGCTGGGGGCTGGAAGGGAATGTACAAAGCGAACAGTCGCAGGCTGTTGGGCTGGGATGGGGATCGAGAACGGTCGTGGTTGGTAAAGGGTCACCAGTGGCAATTGGGTGGTGGCTGATGCTTTCTGAAGAAGCCGCCATTGTAGATGTTATCATTATTTCAGTTGAACTCTCTGAGACCGCCATTGTTGTAGACGCTACTTCCTGACTCTGTGAAGCCGTTATAGCCTCTGACGTGGTAAACATAACGTTGAAGGTAATGGCTGTAGTTGTTATTGGAAAGGCATTTATTTCCATTATAATGTTGAGCCTTCGGATGTTTTCCATTTGACGCCCATTCAGCACTCGTATGACATGCTCGTCTCTCACTGGTACCCGCCCACTTGGCGATGGCCAATGAACGAACACTATACCGTCAGAATCCACGTCGTTGATCCTCGGCACGCCGTTCACAGAAGACTCGATGTACTCTACGCCATTGCTGCTCTTGGAGCCATTCATGTAGTACTTTGTGATCCTTTTCCTGATGTTCGGGATGCTGTACCTGTCGTGGAAGACGAAGGAGAGGAACGCGCTGTCTTCATGGTGGTGCACGGTCACGTTGGTGCTGTTGGGGTGTTGGGTGAGGACTGTAGGTGGGTGTGGTTGTGTGGGTGGGCGGGTAAAGTAAGGGAAGAGAGAGAGAGAACATGAATATTAGTGAGAAATGTAGAATTACGTAGATTGGTCAACTTCAGTGAGTGTGTGTGCATGTGTGTGCGTATAATTCATTGGTGCTTCAATTTCACTTGGTAAGGATGTGAGATCAAGGACACTGAAGAAGTGTAAATTGCAGCTATGGCTACTGACTGGCCAGCCTAAGATGCATGGAAACAAATTGTGACCCTCCTCTTTTCTGAATACTCTATTTCCCTTTCACAGATGCTTAGACTTTTTTATCTCAACAATTGTAAATAATACAATTGTTCTTTAAAATCAGGGAGATAGATGTAAAAAAAATAAAATAATAAAATTATAGATGTTTTCCTGGATCGAAAGCCCCTACAGACAGTGCACGGGGCCTCTCTCTCTCATTTCCAGACACCTAATGACTGGAAATATGCTTTGACTTGTCCTTCATCATATGTAATGTTTCACCCGCCACTGTCCTCTTCTGTGCCACTCCCAAATAGATGCACACATGTATAGTCTTCCTACCACTCACTACTTCTAATACGACACAAGTCTATCTATTCCAGTACTCTAAAGAAAGAGAAACTTCACCTTAAGATACTGTAAGTGGTTTATTTTAGGCCATTTCCCTCTGGAGTGGACACTAGGGGGCGTGGCTTGGATATAAATGACACAAACTTATTTTGAACCTTATTCAGTGCAAAAACAACAACAACAACAACAACAAAACTCTTTGAAATGTAGTATTCTTGTAATATAGTTAATTAAGAAGAAACTTACTGAGACCGCTATGTTGTCCTTCTGCTACAATAAATTCGTAAAGAAGGATTGCCAGAAAGACAGTTGCCAACATCAGTGAGTTTTCCCCAGGGAAGAGCATCTCCTTGCTGTAATAATAATAACATGGCTCTCGAATTCTTGGTCTTTATAAACATTCTCCTGCGCCATAAACAGTGACGTAATAGTCATAATAAGGTGTGAATATTATTATGCCTTTTAGCTACGGTAGGATGTTATTCCCCTCCTAGTGGCACTGGACATGCTTCACTGACGAGCTGTGTATAACTGAAACAATCAGAAATCCATATTATAGGGATCACCCCTCGTTACAGTTGTAGTCCAACCCTGCTGAACAAGTCAAGATTTTTTAAAAATTTTCTTCCTAATCTGTACATACTACTTGTAAAGTTCTAACAGATTCCGCTTACAGCACTGTGCTCATTGTAGTGGGTGTGGCTGGTCACATGACTGGTATTTTCCCGTTTTATGCCCGTCTCTTTATTTTCCACCCACTCAACTCAGTCACGTAAATCCTCACTAGTATGTGCATACCCTATATTATAGATGATGTATTATATTTCATTTTTCTAATATACGTAATAGCATTATATAGTACATAGAAAAACTGTTATTATTATTATAATCAATAGAGACTATTTCATTGTTATACACATGAATGAATATGTACTAAATAATAAAATAACATATAATATTCTAGGATTGTGCATTGTAAAACTACCGAGCTGTATTGATTTAAATAGTTGTATGAACTGTGACTATCGCTGTAGAGTTATAGGTGATGTATGTATACATGTGTGTTTGTAATGCATACATACAGATTCAACATTAAGTCAACATAGAACAACACTCAATATTATTAATAATATAATAGTAGCAATAACAGTTGAGATGCCAATACTATTCCTAGTTAATCCTGAGCCAGGGGTAGCTCCAGTAGTGTCGTTACAGCCAATGCCCGCTACATCCTCCAGCATAACGGTAAAATTAAACTTCTTGACTTCCACATCGTGACTCGCGGGGGTGAGTTCCAAGGTGATATATACAGCGGACACGTTGCCTGGGGGCTGGCCTGTATTGAACACTTTAATGTGATGTATCAACACCGTACTATCAAGTTCAAGATGCGCCTCTAGTGTATATATGTGTTCACTTAGTCCATGGAACAAGGAAGTCACTGGGTAACTCTCCACTGTCTTTTCTCCTGTGCTGTCCTCCATAGTGACGTGTGTGGTTAAGGTCCCGGAGAAAGTGCCTAATACCAGATAAGTCACTTCCCTGTGCTCTCCTCTCTTCACTGATACAGTGGTATCTCGAGGCAACTGCAATACTGTGCCATCTGAAATAATTTAAATACAGTGTAGTATAATGTTCATGTAAACATTGGAAGGCTAAAAACTGGACTTTGGCAGAGCTTTGTTAGTACGAAATGCAGCTGTTCTGTTTTAGTAAATAATTGGTGACTCTTTATGAGCAATGAGGGATTTGTGGTGAGTTTCACACACTTTGACTTGTTTATTCTGAGCCTTCAAGCCTTCATAGCTTGGCTAAGTTAACTCTAAATAGTACCCACCCCCAAAAGGTTTTATGAAACATTATTCCAATTGACTTACTAATGGCCTCTGAGACAGACACCAGTAGCAGTAGAAGTACTGTTGATAAATACAACTTCATTCTTTCTGCACTAATTCTATCTTCCTGCTGGCCTTCCTCCCTGCAGGTTCGATGAAGTAGCTTCAGATCATGGTTCAGGTCCCAACACTAAAAACAATGCCATTAATGGAAGTAGGGAATGTCCCAGGTAGATTCCGATTCCATAATGTGGTGGAGACTATACTACACATTCCTCTAGAAGTTAGTAACATAATAACTTTGCACTAACAGCACATCAAGAGCTTTGAAACCTTATACATAATATTTTATGTGGTTGATTTGTAGTAGGCAGTTATAGGTGGATGATTTTGTTGGTGTTACTGAACCAAATTGCATTTTCAGTTCCACTGGTGATGGTAATATTGGTGTATTTAAACCAATAGAATGGAATAAATAGATGGGAGGGGGGAGGGGGGGGGGGGGGGGGGGGGGGGGGGGGGGGGGAGAAGGGACGAAGTTGAAGTACATAAATTCTATTGGTAATGGAAACCATAACAGATTATATATTTATATGTGATGCTCATTCAAAATGGCTGTGGAGAAGTTTCAGCTATAGTTGGAAACTACATATATGAAGATAGAAACAATACGCTATGAACTTCTTGATTCAGGCATAGCCTTGATATAATAGGTCATACTCCATAACCTTCTCTAATGCTTCACTTAGTGCTTACTAACTGAATAAACTCTTTGTTTTAAGGTTTCTAACTGAACTGAATTTTTTTTAGTGTTTCAGGCTTAGTATTCATAGCTTTTTAACTCTATGTTAAAAGTGTGCCACGTTTACCTCTGAATCCAGTCGGGCTGTACTGAAACTTGTTTCAACGATGACTACATCTGACACATGTGCTCTGTGCTCTGGCATGGTGTTATCTATAGTGTCTCTCATATGTTACATCATAACCATGACAACAGGATGGAATTTCCAATCTCAAAACTCCAGCAACTTAGTAACTGCAGGAATGACGTTTGCAACTATCCCCGTGTTTGTGGCCATTGTCTACATCGTGGCCGGAATACGTCATGCCACCGATAAATCCAACACTAATACAGCTGCCTGTGCAATTGGTGTCTCCGTTCTGGCCGGTGCCTTCGAAGTTCTGGGAGGAGTTTTGCTTTTCGCTGGATTACCGGGCTCTGCTGGTATCGGACTGGGGGCCACGGCCGGGATATTCTCCATTATTGGCGGGTCCTCTTGCTGCTGTAGTGGGTACATTTGCCATATGTATATAGTGATGCCTTGTGTGAAACACAATAGTGCAAGAGAATACATGGAGTCCTGATGGTTGTCAGTTGTGTTTAAATGGGAGGATACCCTTCCATTTTACTTTGATGGACAGTGAGTGTGTATACCAACCACTGTAGTTGAAGTTTGTATGCTGTGTATATGCCAGACCAAACAATGAATATCAATTGGGAGAGAGGAGGAGGGATTCTGACTTTGATTTTCAGTTACACTGGTGTTTGTGGAGTCTGATATTAGGACTATGGATGCAATCTTTCAAAGTGGCTGACACGTTCAAGCAATAGTATGTAATTCCTGTTTGTTTTTTTATTGATATTAGAAAAACAAGGGATACATAGTTGCAATATGACTTGCTACAGCATAGACATATACAGAATGCAGTCAACGTGTAACACACATACAGTATATGAGCAGTAGACACATCCTGGATGTGTGCAGTGTGGATATGAGATACACACACACAGCAATGGATGATGCAGCGTAGTATGCTTGCATATGTATTTACAGCATGTGAGTAATATATACATATATATATAATATATATATACAAAGTGTACACTGTTTGTTTCTGGTGCACGTCAAAGTGTTGACTTGCAGCACGCATGCATGCATCCTTGTGTGGCATGCGTGCAGTATTAAGTGTCAGACTAAAGCACTGCACATGTGCAGTGTTGCTGAGGTTTGTTATTGTACACGTACGTAAGACTTCATTGATGCTAATGCTTCAACTTACTATACTCCCAAACTGAAGCTGCTCATTGTTACTATGGTTTCCAGCTGGCCGTGATCACTCTGTGTGCACACAAAAAGTATTAAGCTCCAGTTTCATTTTAAGTTGCGTTCAAGTTATTTTCAATCTGTATCTCAGGTTGTCCTAAAGATGGCATTAAAGAATATGTTGCTTGTGTTTAGTGTTAAGTTATTTATAGTTCCGTCGCCTGCTACAACAAATCTTTGGGATTAGGATGGGCTCTGTTTGGAGAACCAGGTGGAAATAGTGGCTTGATAATCGCAGGGATTGTGGTGGTAGCTATTCCATTGTTCTCCATCGTTGCTTCAATTATCGTCTTCATGATTGCTCTTTTGGGTGGTTCAAACAATCTCAGTGTGTGTGCATTTGGCAGTTTCGTTATCTCCGTCATTCTGGCTGGCTTAGTGGGAGGAGTTCTGCTGCTCCTGGGAGGCTACGTATATCCACAGTCTTTAGCGTTGGCAACCGATGCTGGGATAACCTCCATTATTGCTGGGACCCTCTCCTGTTGTAGTACCTTATTTTACTTCTTAAATAGGAGCAATGGAAAGTAATCTTGTCAGGCAGAAGCAGTGGGGGGTAGTCAGGCAGTGCAGAGACTGCCGCTATGTGCCAGTCTGTATGTATGTATGTAGACTCTGGACTGATACAGTATTCTGATAATTTGTAGTAGTGAATAGCCAGTGTACTATTGTATTGTATTGTATTGTATTGTATTGTATTTAGACTGTTTGAAATTTTACAATTGTATAATATGTGCATTGATAAATGCCAGAAGCATGTTTAAAATAATTAAGACATTTTTTTCAGAACACAAAATATGTTTTACAAAGTTTCGTATTTTTACGTAGTCTTCATGAACGTCTTACAACTGCATCGCTCATTGGAATACCAAGACAAACTTTAACGTGGTAAAGCCGGGGAGTATGTACATGAGGTCATACTGTTCCCAATGTCCTGGGTTTGGGGGTTTCTGCACCGTTTAATTTTGTAACCTTGTATCTACATTGTACATTTTGTGATGGTTGTGTTTGAAGGGGTTGGTGTCGTGTGAATGGTGTTATATATATCGTTTGTCCGCTAAACATTGCAAGGCAGTTGACTAAAATAGTGAACCTTCCCCGGGGCTGTCCACTTTACAAGATCCTGAAGTCTATATTGAACAGTTGTCAATTTCATCATTCTATCACGCGTGCTACTAATATGCCACATGTGCATGTGGTATAGGAAAATGTTTTGGAATGGATGGGCTCCAAGGGCATGTGGTTTGTGGTTTGCAAGTGTTCATGCGAGGAATCACATTTTTTTTAAGTTATGCCCAAAAAGTTATATACATGTATGTATATGATAGTACATGTATGTATTGTATTGTATTTGACGAGCGAGTGAAGTGACACTTACAAGGATGACACAGTTGAGATTCCATGGTGTTTAAGATTCCCTTGTTTCATTGTTCATTGGAAGTCATCAGGCATTGTTGGGGAAACGAAACAGAACTGTAAGCTTGCTACTCACAATAGTATTAAAGTTCGAAGTTCAAGGATTACAGCAGCCACACCAAGTTGTATGCACTAAGTCCAGACCGTTTGAGAGTTATGACTCCCACCATTGCATCCACTCATTCAACAATTATTCAATTAAGCCGAAATTCGGCCAATATTGGGGTATTTAAGAGGACTATAAATTCTTAATGTGTAGCAATTAGCTCAAACTGATTCCATATCTTGGAAGTTGATACTCAAGATTAGTCCAGAAACCTTTTTTCAGTGGAATCTTGCTGCATACATATGAGCTCTTAAAGTTGAGCCTCTAGACAAGGTTAGCAAAAAAGTGGGCGTGGCCCTCAAATGTTTAAAAAAAAATTTTTTTTTTTAAACAAACATGATTTGTGGCATGTTAGCTATTGACAGTAAAGTCAACATATAAAAAAATTGAGCTAAAAACGGAGTCCATGTTGAAGTTTGGCTGAAATAATTTATAGTGGAATGAGCAAAAGCATGTTCATTAACATGTGTACCTGTTACTAACTGGTGCGTTATAGGCTCTATGACATGCTTGCTATTTCAACAGTCATATAACATGCATATATCAGGCGTGCAAAACATGCCCGTTCTCCCAAAATTCATAGAGCAGGCATGGTACAGTAGTACAATATGTATTTTTCATGCATGCTGGTCTCAAATGTCTGAATTATCTCTGACATGCCTATTACAGGCACGATTTTTCACATAGGATTTGCATTATACTCCCAAACTGAATCTGGTCATTGTTACTAGGGTTTCCAGCTGGCTTATCACTCTGGGTGCATTTTAGTACATGTAGAGTTTTATTTAATGTAGGTGCTTTCATTGAGTTGTCCAAAAGATGGGACTTGAGATATGTGTTGCTTGTGCTTGCGTCAAGTTCTTTATAGTTTCTGTCGTCTGTATTATGAAATCTTTGGGATTCGGATGGGCTCTGTTTAGAGAAGCCGGTGGAAATAGTGGCGTGATAATCGCAGGGATTGTGGTGGTAGCTATTCCATTGTTCTCCGTCGTCGCTTCAATTATCGTCTCATGATTGCTCTTTTGATTGGTTCAAACAATCTTCATTTGTGTGCATTAGGCAGTTTCACTATTTCTCATTCTGGCTGGCTATTTTTTTCCCTCTCCAAATCGCCTGAAAGATGGCTGTTAAAGATGTTTATAGTGCGTTAAGCATCACGTTCTTTATCATTTCTTTCATCTGCTATGTCGCAACCGTGGCAACAGGATGGACTGCTTTTACAGGGGCTCGAAATGAGACCGGTGGAGCAGACGTGAAAACTGTTGGCATTGTCACAGCTACTGTTCCTGTAATTTTAACTGTCATTTCAGCTATTCTGTACACTGTCACTCTGCTGTGTTCAGAGAAAGTTGGACGTTGTTGTTAATTATATGCAAGGTTCTGGCAAGCTTCTTTAAAATCGTTGGAGGAATTCTTCTTTTAGTGGGGACAGTATCAAATGGTTCCACCATCATTGTAATAGCAGGGACACTGTCTATCATAGGTGGACTCGCTTTCAGTGTTAGTACATTCTTTTACATTGTAAAGGTAGCCCGGAAGAGAGCTCCAGAAACTGCAACTGTATGAGCTGAGATCATGTGATCTCCGGCAAACTGTAAAGCATTCAATACTGCAAGATTATGCTTTTTTTCCTTTTTTTTCTTCTTCTTTTAAGTCAGTGTGATGGAACTCTGGTTGAACTCTATTTGGTCACTAATTTATGTATGATCCAGTAGCGTGCTGGTTAATTGCATATGTGGGAAGGGGCGTTTTTTGTTGTTTTGTTGTTGTTTTATAAATCCTATGAAAGAAAAGCAGATTTTAAAGTTTGTTGTTGTTGTTTTTCCTGAAATTTGAACAGTGTGGTGTCACTTTCAATGCAATTGTGGGTCTCTACTGAGGGATTGTTGAAACTGTCACTCTGGTGTTCACATGTGTGTATGTATGTATGCTGAAGGTTGTTGAATAAGAAATGCGAAACATTAAACATTGCCTTTTTAAAATGTTTACAGTTAAGGAATGGTCATGTGTTTTTATTATCAATTACAATTATCGAGTTCTGACACCATAAAAACTATTTTTCCTCTGCTTTTCTCTAGACCCTTTTAAGTGAGAAAGTTTCAATCTAGTCATGTATTGTATACTAATTTCACAGCCCATGCGTCCACACGTGTGGAAAAGGAACAGCTCAACTGGATCTTACTGAGGCACTTCTTGGTGAGATAGTGCTATGTAGTCTAACACAAACAAACTGGAACAGGGTGGTCTTTACCAATAACTTCAGGATTTGAAGAGAAAAAATTATGTATATCCTTTCGTAGCAGTGACAAGTGAACTGTTAGCCATTGGCTAGTAGTTACTATTTATGTTCCTTTTTAAAAAGAGAACAGGAAATATTATTATAGTCTAATATTTACATTTAGAACATAGAGCTGCTCCTGTCTACTACAGTATATAATATATACAATCCTTTTGTGTGATTCACTTAATTAGTTTCAATTCATTACAATCAGATATAAAACCATTATTGTATGTATACCATATAATATAACTACATTGATGCTAATGCTTCATTATACTCTCGAATTGGGTCTGCTCATTGTTACTATGGTTTCCAGCTGGCATTCTGCCTATTGCCCTGTGTATCTGTTCAGACACTATTATTTCGTATAGTCACTTTTAAACTGCATCTAGGAGTTGTCCAAAAGATGGCAGTTAAGAAAGTCTTTCTTGTGTTTAGTGTCATATTCTTTATAATTTCCCTCATCTGCTATGTCCAAACTCTGAGATTGGGATGGGCTCTATTTGGAGAAGTAGCTGGACATAGTAGCGTGATAATTGCAGGTGTTGTGGTGGTGGCTATTCCGCTGTGTGCAACAGTTGCTTCAGTTATCGTCTTCATCTGCACAGTATTGTACGACTCAGAGGGTGCCATTGTGTGCGCACTGGCTTGTTTGATCATCTCTGTCACTCTGGCTGGCTTCTTTGAGATAGTGGGAGGAGTTTCGCTGCTCCTGGGAGGATATATGTATCCACGGGTTATCGAATTGGCAACCAATGCTGGGATGATCTCAATCATTGCTGGTGTCTTCTCCTGTTGGAGTACGTTCTTTTACTTTGCAAATATACGCAACACAAGGTAATCTCATCTAACAGAAGCACTGGAGGATAGTTTAAGCAACTGCAGCTAATGTACATCATGGTTTAAGGACCGTGGACTGATTCCCTATAGTGACAGTTTCTAGAAGCTACAGTATGTATTACTAATGTATATTGCATTGTAGACCATTTGAAATTATTTATTTACATGTACATGTGATGTTAATACATGTTTAGTAGCTGGACCACAAGTAAGTAAAGGGTTTTCTGTATTTGGTCACCATGAGCGTCTCACAGCTGTGCAATGCCTTGGTATGCTATAACGTGGCAGGAGATCTAGAAGCCCATGAGCTATACACAGGGATCCAGTGATTCATACAGGATTTTCACTTGGGTTGGGGGGGGGGGAGGGGGCGTGAAATTTTAGGTTTGTTTTTACAAGCAGTAAACCAATTGGAATAATTTTTTATGGGGGGAGGGGGGGGGGGGAGGGTAGGCTTGGAACTGGGATTCCCAATTTATCTATGTATCTTGGGGTGGGTGGGAGGGGGGGGGGGGGGAAGAGATTCAGTTTTCTTTCCCCTCCCTCTGTATGGAACCCTGTGGTCCTGGAGTTTTAGGTCCTGGAGTTTGTACTTGTGTACATGTACTCCATTTTCTTTGTGTGTTTGCTAGCTTTTGTATCTGCTGTACATACATACACATGTGATAGTGTTGTATGGTGTACGACTAGATCCAAGATCCCGCGGTGAGAGAGAGAGAGACCATGGACTGGTTATGTTCATGTGTACTATAAATCATAAGGCAGTGGAATCGATTGAAAATAGTCTATAATTAAAAAAAAAATTTTTTTTAAATATTTTCCCTTATTTTTAAAGTTTGCAGAACGTACAGTGAACAGAATAAAACATGACACATAATATGAATGCTTACAAATAGACATTTGCCATTGAGTTCATAAAGAGCGGTGATTGTATTATTTTTTCTTTGTTCAAAACAAAATGCTGAAATCCACGAGTGCATCAAATAATGAAATGATTTTTATGTGAAACAATATGGTAAAGGGATATCACCCTATTAGTATGTAGTTTATTCTTCGTAGCGTATTTCAACGGCATCATTTTCCAGAATGCGAGGATCCACTTCATTGTCACTGTCATCCACGGGAGGAGTTTTTTGTCTTGCTTCATATTGCTGGAAGACTTCGTCTACAAGTGCAGGCTTTCTTCTGCAGCAGTGGTTGCTTTGGCAACACACTGTGCACAGTAACAGTATCAGTAGAAATATAGTGGCCAGGTGTAGGGCTAAATTGACGACTGCATCAGAAGCCAGCAAAGGAAAGGTTATCAGGGAGGCTACACTTGGACGTTCTTCAGTGGAGTTTTCAACTGGAGTAGTTTCACTGGTGACAGTGGCATTGGAGTAATCCGATGTTGTAATGGGTGTGTCTGAACCGGTGCAATTAGAGGGTGTGACCGAGGGGGTGGAGTTTGTGGGTATGGCTGATGGGGTTGAGTTTGTGGGTGTCGCTGAGGGGGTGGAGTTTGTGGGTGCCACTGAGGGGGTGGAGTGTGTGGGTGTCGCTGAGGGAGTCGAGTTTATAGGTAAGTCTGTATGAGTATCAGGCACCGTTGCTGTCGGACATCTTGTTGAGGATTCACTGGCTGCAAAGCTGATATTGAAGGCAATCACATCAGGAATCTGTGAATGGCCAGAATGGATTAGAGTGAGGATGATGTCCATGTGAAGGAGATTGTATTCTCTATTATTGGTCACTTCTGCTCTAAATAAAGTTCCGTTTGTTGCCCTGAAATTTTTAGCATACAGTTTGTATGCTGTGCCGAAGTATATTTCATCGAATAGATCTTGGAGCTTGCCATTGATGAAACTGGTTCTATTCTTCAGCCCACTTTCGTCGTGATGGATCACATCTATTTCGATTGCACCTTTGAATGGTGATATAATGTAGAAACTTACCTCTGTTGTCTCTCCGGCAGGTAGGGTGATATCAGATTTATTAGGGAACTTCAAGGCTGCTGGGTCACCTGGTATAAGACATAACGTGAGCTGATTTAATGTATGTAGAAGTTTTCTCTGCAGTGTGACTTAACTGCATTCATTTATTCCTAATGCATTTTAAATGCGTATAATATACTAGCTGGATTTTTTTTTTACCAGTACTAGACAGCATCATATATATATATATATATATATATATATATATATATATACATACATACATACATGTGTACATATGTATAAATATATCCATAGTTCAGATATACAAACTCGGTCATATCACAGTACGCCAGGAGAAATGACTGTATAGATTCAGTATGAGCTCGAAGTAAAAAGTGTCAGGCTGAGAGATCTGGAAACTGGAACCTTTCTTGTTAGAGGATTTAATTTGATAAACCTAAGATTAGCTTCCAAGTGGATCTGTTGAATATTCTAAACTTCCAGGCCTCAAAAGTATCACTGTTATGTTATTAAGTTTCTGCATGCGCCAGGCAGGAAACTGATAATATTATTTACTATCAAGTTACAAGATAAAAGGTCTCCAGACGGAGTATACCACCCACCAGCCTCACCACACCCCCAGGAGGAATACCAACCATGTAAGAACTCACTCTGTCCTTTTCCAATCTTCATCAAGTAGACATAGAAACAGAGCTGAAGAAGAATCACTGTCTTCATGGCTAGTTTCTGAGCGACTAGATTAAATATGGCGTCGATATGAGCAAGTGCCAGTGTACGTGATTTTCATCGGTAGGCTGAGCACAAGGCATGTGTGGGTGACTGTTGCGCAAACAATCCTCTGAATATAGTTAATAGATTTATTATCCATTGTTTGGAAACTCCTTGGGGTGATACAGGAAGGTTGAGTTGAGTGTCAGTCAATCAGTCCTGCTGTTCTGTTGGCTTATACTTTGTTCGTTAGAAGTCTCTATGAAATTTTAAGCATTTTTTTTAACCATTCTGTTTTAGTTTTTTATTTTATATTAATAATAGAATAACAGTAGCCCCATGGTTTTCTAGTTAACACATTTCATATAGAATAGAAAGTAGGAAATTAAAACAACTATAGCTATGATTATATATGTAATAACTTTATTCTGAGCCTGGATTTAATTGAATTGTATTTTTCCTATCTGGCAAACAATCCTGTAAGAATACCTGACTGTGTCAGGTCTACACTGACTTGTGGTACATGTTCTGTGTGCCACTATTTGTGAGTCCAGTGGTCCTATCACTTATGATACCCAACAAGGGATTCAGTTGTTTTTTGGCAACATTTGCATTTTTTTTTTCATTTAAATTTCGCTAATTTTTGTAACCTGATGAAGACAGTGGTATGACTGTCGAAATGTCGTACACTAGTATATGTAGTTAATAGTTGATACTGACAACAAAAAATCAATTAAATAAAATGTCAATGGAGAACTCCCTAAAACTTTATAGACAATAAATCTACAGTCACATAGCCACAAAACATCCCCTAACTATCGATTCTTCTTACAACTACAATATTGGGAAAACCAAATCCTGGTTGAGCTCAGAGATATTTCCAACAGCATTGCTGACCTTTACTGATTTGTCGAACTCTCTAACTGGAGTTATGGCTATCAAATCTATAATTATATACATAGGTATGTATAATGCTTCATAATATATATTATGTATAAATACCTAACCTCACCTTCTTGCCCCAAATTTATAATCAGTAGCTGTGCAAATATTCGTGGTCCCTTGACGTAGGTCATCGTGAGGACATTGTGTATGTACTACAACTTAGTTGTTATTGTTTTTACATTTAATTTTTTTCTGTTTTATTAATTATTATTATTATTATTATTATTATTATTATTATTATTATTATTATTATTAATTATTATTATTACTTTTCTGCTCTGAACAATGAATATGTTTATTTTTAGTTATGTGGTGTGTCTTCAGATATTCATAGCCTGGTGGCTAACCACAAACACATGATGTCATCCAAAAACAGGAGCGGGTAGTTTTTTCTTTCATTTTTTTGACCTTATAGCTAAAGTTGTAATACATAGCAGAAATAAAAGATCTATCGTCCAATTCAACTGCTCAACAGTAGTCAAATGTATGGTCAAAATAGTACAACGTGGCCCCACCCATAACTCCACCCAGTTGATGTGTGACTAATTTATAAGATCATCTCAGTGCCCTTTTACTACCTCACAGAATAATTTACACTTACCTTTTAGGAGTTATGTACATGCATATCTATATAATAATGTTAGATAGAACGGACTATATTACATGCATGCACTCTTTTCTTCATTAGAACCGTAATAACAGTGATTACTGGGTATTATTTTTTAGTCTTCCTAGGTTATTTTTGGTTAGCTTCTAAATATAGTTTTTATGAATTGCTTTATTGAAATTTTTGTGCTGTGCTTGTCATATTCATACCCATCCATCACATCATAAGACATCTGTGCAGGGCTAAGCATCAGGTTTTATGAATTTTTCAGAAGACAAGAATATGCATACACAAACAGATTTTTTTTTTACTTTTTACTATTGTAAAATATATGTATACAACAACAATAAATATCATAACAATAATAACATGATAATAACAACAACAACAAAAAATGATACAAAGCAAACATGTTCAATATGAAGAATTTTTACAATGCATACGATTTCAATTTAGTGACGTTAACTTGGTAAAGGATCCTGATGAAGACTTTGCCACTTGTAAATATTTCTGGATACCTCTTCGCATTCCATGTTCTTGCGTTCCTGAAAGTAACGCTATTCCTGGGCATATCGGGTCATTTCTGTGTTTTCAGAGATACCACCATACGGTGCATAATCCACGCTCCTAGGTGTAATTAGGGCAGGCTTTGGTGCCATGAGAATATTATTATCATATGCTACTGCATTATGCGGTGGAGCTCCTTGGATAACTGACTCTGCATCGAAAGCCTCATGGCCGTCAACCATTTGTGGTCTTGCTTCTTTCATCCTCTTGGTGTGGCTGAATAAGTTTGCAAAGAGACAGGCTACAAGGATGATGGTGATAGTTTGTAGGAAGATAACGATGAGCATCATAGGGAGTTAAGGTACCTATAGTAGTAGCTGGCATCAGTAATACATACATGGTATGCTTGTGCAGACCACATCATCGGGATTGTTGTAATGCTGCCCCCCACTCCCACCCACCTTCCCACCTTAACCCCAAAAATTTTCGTGACCCCTTCATGAAGACTCTGGGTGCCTAATTTCCATCTTTTTCATGAAATGACAATTAACCTTCTAAGATTTCAAAATTTTTAGCAGGTTTTATTTTTAGAAAATTGTGAAATAACAGACAGCAGTGTCTAGACTTGAAAGTTGTGGATTTATGTGCAGAACTTCATACTCTTGTTTGGTAAGTAAGTACAATATTTTTGCTAAAAGAATGAGCAATAAATTACTGTATGTATGTTTGAAAACATACAATCTACCATCTAGTATTTTCCCACTTGCTAATTCACCACTATCTCTTATTGAAATTCATTAAGTTTTTATAGTCTTTCTGAATGAATTCATTTATGAAGTGAGCTTTAGCTATACATCAAAAGTTGTCACATTAAAACTCAGTCCATTCCTCCATAGAATGCCAATAATGATTACCAGGAGAAGGCGTGCTGTCTTGATAAAGGGAGACAACATTTCTAGCAACTAGTTTGAGCTAAACGACTGCACCTTCTGAGTCAGGCTAGCATATGTACGTGGAGATTGCATGGAGATTGAGCACAGGCATGTGTGGGCCCACTACCTGTACAAACAATCCTATGAATATAGTTAACATATTCATGTCTATTGTTGGAAATTCCTTCTCCGTGTTGCATTCTTCCTGTTTGCCCCTGTCCAGTTCAGGACACAGGTTGTTTGTGATGCTGTAGGTCACTCACTGATTGCTGTGCTGTTTTTAAGGCGTCAAGTCATATTAATCGCTTATCAGAATGCTACTTGAACTGTGTGAACTTTGTTATGTATAACTGATTTGATGTGTATGTATTTTGTTGGGCTTGATATATTTTTAATGTTCCTCGCCAGGACTTGTCATGTGGTCTTTGAGACATCATATTCTCTACCAAAACCTGTAACATCCAGTGCTTTTATTTTTATTTAACTTATTTATTATTGCTTTTATTATTGTTATTGTTGTTGTGTATGGTATTATTTTATTGCTCTTTATATTGTTATTATTAACAATAATAATATTAATTTTACAAAATTACTACAACTACTATTATTATTATTATTATTATTATTATTATTATCGTTATTGGAATAGAATTAGTTTTTATTGCCCAGGTGATGAGATGGAATGAAAATGATTAGAATGGAAATATGGGTATAGTACCATGAGTTATATGACAGATATATCTCCAGATCTTTGTTTCTTTTCCAATCACTACCCATTAACTGCAGTGTTCATAGCAAACATATCAGGAAGGAATTGGTTATTATCATAGGGGCATTGATTTGTATGAGTAGACTGAACTGTATTTCTTCTGAAGATTCTCTGACACTGACAGAGAGACCATATTGCTCCAGCGAGCAGTAAGCATGCTGCCTGTCCTGCGGTGACTCCGACGATGATGATCAATATCGTAGAGGCGTCTGATGCATCGTCTCTGACTGTCGTTTGCACCTTTTCTATTCCAGCAATGGCTGCCGCAATGCTGTTTGAAATATCTACAAGTCTGACTTGATGTTGTTTTTCTAATATTACAATGTAAGAAGAGTTGGTTGATAGTTCAGGAGATAGTTTGTGGTTGGCCACTAGCAGTATTGTCATCTCTGTCACATTGTCTGCCGCATCGTTGTTTGTGATTGTAGTCGTAATCAACGAGTTTAGATCAGTGCCTATGTATTTGCCTTTAATTAGGCCGAGAGGGTGGGTGTGGTTTTGTGTTTCATAGATGGTTGATATGTTGGCGTAGTCGAGGACGATGCTTGGGTAGTTTCCTCCTTCAAAATTGAATTCCAGTTGGAGGTCTACCTGATCACGAGGAGAATGGACAAGAAAACTCACCTCAGCAGTTTCTCCAACCTCTACTGTGATATTGGAACGATTGGGTAGCTTGTCTATGAGTTCTGGAATAAAACCAACAGTGGGAGGCTGAGTCGTCAGAGTGGGAGTGGTCGAGGATGCAGTCGTGGGTGTGGTCATTGATGCAGTCGTGGGTGTGGTCATTGATGCAGTCGTGGTCTGATCAGTGGTGTTCGAGTGATCAAAATAAACCCGGTAGGCGTAGTTTCCATTGGACACTGTTCCTTTTACATCTATTTCAAGCCAACTAATGTTAGCAGATACTGGCCCGTTTCTTACCACAATGAGGACTATGATTATTTCAGTGTTATCTCCTTGTATTGGGGTGTAGGCGTCTGCCACATAAACTACATCTTCCGAGTTATACCGGGAGGCTGCGTTCTCCATATGATGAAAATGATAGCAGTGGGATGTGTTGGTAAGGTTGATCAGTAAGCATGCCATGTGTTCACCAGTTATGTTGTAGGCTAGAATAATGGATTGCCCCTTGGCTAGGGTGTGGTTTGCAGGGTTGGTTAATCTCACCACAGTTGCACCTGAAATACCAGATATATTATTTGACAATAAAGAGCTGCATATACTTCAATACTACCAGCACATCACATCCAACTCTTAAATCATACATACGTGCTATCTCACCTTTGGGGTCTATATGAGTAGCAAATATCAGCAGAATAAATCCAACTTCAAATATTGAGCTGCTACTGGAGGACATTTTGTATACAATCTCCAACACCTGGGATGTCTAGCTTTCTTTAGTTTATTTATAGTATTTTTTCTGCACCGTCATCCAAAGTCATGAATGTCTAAAATTGTGAATCTTGGAATCGCTAAGCTGTAATGAGCAGGCCTATCAACAGTGTTCATAGCTTGTGAAGCAGACCTAAAATTGTAATGATGTAATGAAGTACTCTATGGGAATCCCCCTTATCATTGGTAGAGTTGCCATTTTTGTCATACATACATCTTGTTGCTGATTATATTGCACACTGTAACCTGTTGTTCATAACATGCTATAGCATGTATGCTTGATTCTCATGCATTGTAGATCAATAAGCAGTTATGGGAGATAGAAATAAATTCTAACTCCATTGAACTGATGTGATCACATGATACCTGTCTACATCATACTGTCTGATTGGTCACGTCTCTACTACCAGAAGCAACTTGCCTTGGTCTTGTGTTGTGTGTGTAGTATCAGATCCTCCCACCCACCAGAACCATATGTATCTCGTAAATGATATGAACTCTCACACCTGCTAAGTTCAAAGATAGAAAAACAACAACAATTAAAAAAAAAAATCCTCCTAAGTAAATAAGAAAAGGAAGAAAAAAAAAAGCTACAAGCAGGAAGTCTTATAGTGAGAAGAGATAACTAATGCAAAGAATTTAGCATCACAGTTATTTCAATAATTGGGAGAAATTTCCTGCATTTTAAAAAAATGAACATAAAAATTGGAAATTCAAGTCATATTAAAACCTCAATTATGATTCCAGCTTACTCACTTTTTTTTCTTATTTTGTTCGGAGGATGTTAACATCTCTTACGTGCAAGAATTTACCCAGATTTGGAGAAGGGGGGGAGGGGGGGGGGGGGTTTATACATATGGTAAATTTGCAGCACTGAGATAACTTTAGATTCGTTCCATTAGGATTTTCCAACTACCTGAAATGCTTAAAATGTATATCTGTTACATGCAAGGCTGTTTGACCTGACTACACATGTCAAGACCTCTATGTTTACAGAGTTGTCTGGCATGTGTCTTAGAAGTTTATTTGCAATCATGTATGTGCGTGGCGTGCAGTTTTAACTGGTACTGATCTTAAAGTCTCATGCTCTTTTAAAAAAGTATTGTAGCCATCAAAGATAAGATGTGTTAATTCTGAAATTGTGCATTAGTTTTTCTAGTGCTACATGTTTGTTCAGCCAAGGACCGAATCGTAATTGTTAGTTTTATTTATTATTTGTTACAAGCTGTCCTTACCTTTAGGGTAATATGCAGAACTAACCAGTAGAGAAGTAGTGTGTTAGTAACTTCACTCAGCTGGTGTAAAAGTAGTATGGTATATGTGCACACCCTTATGAAAATCAATAGCAGCAGCTCCAATGCATCATACACACATTTGTCACTTATTGTTGCATGAGTGCAAATTGTGCATAATTGCTTACATTAAGTGTATTTCGTATACATGTGAAATATTGTATGAATTAATAGCAATTTTTCTCGTTCTAGTAACAGCCAATATTGTTAATTAAAACTTAACCCGACGTTTCAACTTCTTGCCGAAGTGCTCTATGAAGACTCTGTACAGAGTGCCATGCATGTGTATCACACTCATGCAGTGTTTTTGTAAGGGTTGGACTTAATGTTTGTCACTGACTATCCAAGCAAGATCACTGGATACAATTTACACAATTCAAAATTTATATACATGTCCTTAGACTTCGCTTTGAACAAAATCCACCGCTCATTTCATTCTGTTGCTTATGTATAAAATTTCCGCCAAACCAAGGCGTATTTTAAAAATAAGTTTCTTTTTATAGAATTGATGAATACACACATGTCACATACTCATTGCTACTTAATAGTATTCATTGGTTTTGTTATATGAACATCTGCCAGGAGATTGCCTCTGGTATGAGATATACTAGGAGTTGGTGTGTCCTTGATGAATTCTGAACTGAACTTTGTATGTTAATGCACTAAAAGGACACTGTAAAAGACATTTAATAATAATAGTAGTAGTAGTAGTTGTTGTTGTTGTTGTTGTTGGTGTATTATTATTATTATTATTTATTATTATTATTATTATTGTTGTTATTATTAATAGTATAATTGGTAACTTATAATGAATATTAGTGTCCATAATAATTATTTGCTCTTCTTATGGACAATGTAGAAACAAAAACAGCAAGTTCAAACATTCATCTCTTGAGTGTGATTGGTAGTTGTTATTTACTGTTGTTGTTTACCAATGATATGTCTTAATTAATCACTAATGTTGTGTTATGCTACTACAGTCTGACTGCTGGTCTTCTTCCTTGTTAGACTCAGTATCATTCGTCAGTGGAACGTGGGCTAGAATTTTGTCATTCACTGTCACTATTTCTGGCGGGTACTTCACAGTCGCTGGGAAGTTGGCATACGGCACCTGAGGCAAAACCCTGGTTGGGTGGATTAGTTCTGGGCTGCGCTTGTAGCGAGCGAGGCACCACAAAGTGGCTATGAGCACTAGGACCATCAGTCCTGTCTGAAGCCCTTCTAGCCCTATCACAATTTTCAGTTGTCCAGAATTGTTTTGTTCTATTTGTTTCATAATGGTTGGCTCTATTATTTCACTGACTTTAGCAGCAATGGCAGAGGCGTTGTTTTTAGAGAGCAAAAGTGAAGCGATTGTGTCTGCAAGTTCGAGGGTCTCATTGTCTGGTGCTTTTGGTGGACTGTCTGACGATTGGGTAATATTCTTTTTTAACTTTACGTGGATTGATAAATTGCTTGGTGTAGATCTTTCTGATTGTGATTCTGTATTTTGAGCCCGGTAGTGAATTCTGATACCAATAACGTTTTCAGCTTCTTCATTGTTTGCTATTGTGATCTTGATAAGAGAGTGCTGATCGGTCCCGAAATGTTTAGCCGTCAATTGAAGCAGTGGATGATTGAAATCTTGGTTTTCATTGTAGAGACTCGCTATATTGTACTTGTTGTATGAGATGTTTGAGAAAGTTCCCTCATTAAAGAGTATATCCAGTTCCTGACTTGTGACTCTATTTTCAAGTAGAGTGAGAAAACTGACCTCCACTGTATCGTTCATCTCCACTGTAACATCAGTTTTATTTGGAAACATTTCTGCCACTTCAAAAAAAAACAAAGAAAAAAAAATAAGGAAAAAAAAAGAGGTATTTTTTATTTAGTTTTAGCAGGAATCATTAAAAATGATTCAGTCATTCTCAGCTGAAATAATTAATAATAGCAAATTTTCTCATTTTTTACAGCCAATAATATTGTTAATTAAGACACCCGACATTTCGACTTCTTGACCCCTGAAGAGGACTTCGGCATGAAGTCGAAACGTCAGGTTAAGTTTTAATTAACAATATTATTGGCTGTATAAAACGATAAATTTGCTATTATCATTAAAAATACATGTTCTAACTAATCTCATCACAGCTCTGTGACTTCTAGTTATTGTACATAAATGTGGCATTACTTGTTAATTTCACAGACTTACCATCTTGACCTTGAGCTGTTATTGTTAACACCAGAAGAATCAGTCCAGCCTTCATTGCAGAACTCATCCTTAAGAGAGATATAACTCTGAGCATGCAGTTGACCTTTTTGACTTGGTGTGTCGCAATTTGGGGCTTTTTTTATACTCGAGATATTTCCTAATTATGAATAAGTGTTCGGGGAATGTGTGGTCAAGCGTATTCATGACCTTGAGCTGCCAGGCCGGAACAGATGATGTAATATTTTTTCTTGGAGTTTTGCAGTAATATGTGTATGCAATTTGAATTATGCAATGAAAAAAAAAATTAGAGGAAGAAAAATAATTGAAGTTAAATTTATTAATGATTAATATCAGCTCTTACAATAAAAAAAATGTGGCTTTCATTTTATTCTATGAATATTCTAAAAGTTGGTCATTTAAAAGAAGTTAATGCAAATACTTTAAATTAGGATAATTGTGGTATGTAAATTGTGCGCAAGTTGATTGAGGTAGTAAGTGTAGGTGATATTTTTACTGGCATCACTTTTAGTTATTTAATTAAGTAGATGCGATATTGAAAACCCTTTACCACATTTTAAACTTATTAACAGTTAATGCAATTGTGTAATGACGATGAGTGTGGTGTGTGTTTTCATAAAATAATTCACGAGTTGAGCCGGGTTGGTAAAGTATCATCAGAATGAATCGGTAAAGCATCATCAGAACGAATCGGTAAAGCATCATCAGAACGAATCGGTAAAGCAGTGTCAGTAATGACGACAACAGTTGTGTATGTCTTAAAACACGGCTTTTTCAGTTTGACCAGTTTCTTCTGATACTACAGCATTAAGTAAGTCTTTAAGCTTGAGGCTCCAAATTGTGGGATAATTCCTGCAAAACGCTTGCTTTTCAAGTCACAAAAAGTTACTGCAAACTGGTTACTTTGCCATTAAAACCCTTTACCAGATGTAATTTCAAGACGATTGCTATATGTATGTATGTATGTATGTATGTATCCTATTCTCCTGCGAGTTCCTAGCCCGGCTCCAGGAGCTTTGCTTGCACGACTCAAGTGCCTGCTTAGTGCACAGGCATTCTGGCACCAGGTGCGCATAACCGCTAGCAGTTGCAAGAGAATTTTTGTATGTATGTATGAATAGAAAGATCTTCACACTGAAATAGTGTCACGTCCACATAAATCTAAATGAGCCATACCCATTTAAATTTTCTGCAAGTCATACGAACTGGTCTAGAAATGACTTCTAATTATTTTTTAAGGAGATTCGCTCTGGTTCTGCTGTGGAGTATCTACCATGTGTATAAGGGTACTGTAACTGCAGGTGCTCACATGACTACCAGTTGTTTAGGTTCCATGTATGAATGATGCAGCATGTACAGTGCATACAGCATTGATTGTTGATGATGAGTAGGTAAGGTGTGATCACACATACTCAATAATGTAATGTTTCATCAGATGTTGTAATTGTCTCTTGATGAGATTGGACTGAGAATCAGTTATTACAAACGATGTTTTAAGTTCATATGAAATATCTCATGTAGATCACCTCTTGTGTATAGATAGGAAGAGGTAGTAATAGCCATTCACTCATCACTGTTCACAGATGCTGTGTTTATAGTTGTCTTCCATTTAATTAGATCTGATGAATACAAGGGTTTAGTCTGGCGTAACCACCCTTTACCGAACTGCTACGCTGGGAATGGGTCTGGGGACATGGCCATACCAAGTTTGTTCTGCCGCACATATATTGCGGCGGTCAATTACCGTTAGCAAATTACCGGGAATAGCTATCCTCAACCACAAATAGAAATTCCTGTGCGTGTCAGCCACCCTTTCCAACGCTAGGTTTAGCAATCATGGCTAATTTGCGGTAGAAATTCAGGTATAAAGGAGATGGGGCACTCACCACTTCCACATTCCTCCAGAACAAACTTGGTGTGGCCATGTCCCCAGACCCTCCACACGCTTTGTGCGCTATGTGACATTTTTACTAATAAGAAGTTGACTTTAACCCTTTACCAAAATACATGTTTTCATGTATGTACTATGCCTATGTACAGACAAGGGCAGTGGAGCCTGTGGTTTTAATTGGCAATGAATACAATTATTAGCAGGCAACTGCTATTTAAATAAATAGTGGGGGTCATTTATTTTCAGACAATTATTAATGTTGTGTGTGGTGTGAAGTGTCACTCACAGATTGTGAAATTTAATTGTTTAAATTTATTCCATAATAATATCATTCACTAGCAAGTACCCCGCCACATAGTGGCGCTTGACGTATTTTAAAGTAAGACTGCAGTAGCACAAGTTATACTGCTCAGTTATCATTCTCTATCATTGGTATTTAAGAAATCAATAGTTAAATTATTCTTTTTATGTTCTAATGCCATTCATTGTTTACTCCATTGTTTAGGTATTTATTACCTTCGAAGAAACGCGACACTAATTCACTGACTGAGGCTGTTGCCTTTTATTAAATTTACAAATATAGCATTAGCACTTACTTTCCTTGCAGAGAATTGTTTGTTTATTTCTCTAATATACAAGTTGCCTGGGAAACTTAACTGCTCCTGCTTTTTTTTTTTTTTTTTTTTTTTAATATAAAATGTTTGTTGATGAGTGCTTATACAATAGTTAATTACAGTCTTTGGGTTGGTAAGGTGTCATCAATTTGCATGAGTATGATAATTTTATACTTTATTTTATTATTATTGATGATAAAAAACAAAGTAATTCCTTACATATTTACATACATTATTGTATATAAGTTTTTTTTAAAAACATGTTTAGCTCATTTCTTTAGCTCTTTGACACATATTCATCACGCTCCAGCAGATTTTACCAACTCACGAACTGTTTGCTTCACTTGAAAACTAGAAAAAGGTAAAGTATCATTTCATAACATGTGCACGGATGATCCATGCCATGTAAATTCTCTTTACCTTGCTTGCTCAATAAAAACATTAAAATTTAATGTTTTTTTGTTGTTGTTGTTGTTTTTGCAAAGGCTTTAATTGCATCAGAACAATTCAGGATGATCTAAGTTGAGTAGTATTTCGGGGAGATGGGGGTATCCTATTAATCATGGGTGTGGCACTGTCTGTGTCTGTTTGTCCTAGCAGCTTAAATTTCACTTTCTATCACATCTATTTATTTTTATGACTCTCTTGTACGTTTGTGTGTGCGGTGTGTGTTTGTGTGTGAGTATGCTGGTAGTACAGCAGCTGTAATACTTAACCCACTTCATAAGCTTGTGTAAATAACATTAAGTAGTTTGTGGTTTTTGAAAATTGTAACTAAGTCTTCTATATACCAACTGGTGGTGCCAAGGGTTTCTGTTTGTTTCCTAGTTAAGAGGGTCACTCTTGGTCCACCCGCAGTGCAAAGGTCTCACCATTACCATCTTGAACCAGTGCAGACATCTTATTAATTAAAAGGATACTCGGAAAAAGTACCTGTCTGTAATTGGCTCTCAGTTGATATCACCACTAATATGTACAAACATGGTATGCTTGTACAGACCACATCATCAAGATTCTCCCCCCCCCCCCCTCCCCTTTACCCCGAAAATTTTTGTGACCCAGCATAAAGACATTGGGTGCCTAACTTTCACCATTTACATGAAATGACAACTTAAACCCCAAAAATTTCAAAAATGTTTATTTTGAACTCCCTCATCACTTACAGCTACATAGTTGTAATTCTGGTACAATGTATCTGTGATTTTCTTGGGATTTATTTTCCAGTTAGGAGCATTGACATGCCTCATCAAACACCCAATGCTAAGTTTCTGCATCGTCAGTGGTTACAGTTCGTGTAACCACTGACAGCATACCATGTACAACATAGTATGATTGTACAGATCACATCATCAGGATCCCACCCCCCCTTTACCCCGAAATTTTTTGTGACCCAGCGTAAAGACATTGGGTGCCTAACTTTCACCATTTACATGAAATGACACCTTAAACCCCAAAAATTTCAAAAATGTTTTATTTTGACCTCCCTCATCACTTACAGCTACATAGTTGTAACTCTGGTACAATGTATCTGGGATTTTCTTGGGATTTTCCAGTTGGGAGCATTGACATGCCTCATCAAACACCCAATGCTAAGTTCACTGATCTTCTGCATCGTCATCGTGTCAGGTGTACTTCATGATAGCCAGGAATGTTGCAATATTTAGTGCATAGATGAGACATTATTGATGAACCATTCTTCTCACTTACACTTCTGTAAGAGGAGATCACCAGATTGCCGAAAGGGTCATTGTGTTTGGCAGCCAAATTTAAAAGTGTTTTGTCAAATTGGAGGGGCGGGAGGAGATATGAAATGTGTGGGGAACTATTTTGTACGATAATAATTGTTTTAGATGTATTCTCTATCTAATGAGTAAAAGAAGGCTGAGAAAGAAATTGTGAAATAATTGATTTATTATTAATATTGTTGTCAAAACTTGCTTTTTGTTTTTTTTGTTTTTGTAATACATTTGTTTAGCATGAGCTAAAAGTTGACCGATATATGGCCTTACATCCAGCTGGTGACCCCAGGGCATATCTTTCATCTTCTCTGTTTTCTGCGGACATTTACAAAACTTGACCGTTGTTTTTAATTAGCTGCAGAGTTGTTCCTATAAAAGGCTCGGGTAGACGGGACAGGGATGGAGGAAATACCCCCAGCATCACTTCATGCCTTCTCTTACGTGGCCTCAATTCCCATTAAACACATACATGGAGCAACTGAACAATGCCTTCCAGCAATTGGAATGTTGTAGATTACCCGTCGGCAAACAATAGCGCAAGATATTCTGTTATAGACTGAAACCCCACTTGTAGAGCTTTCAATTTCGTCAGATTAGTAGCACGCTCTTATCTATCACCGCACCGTGCTAATAATTTAGTCATAATAGTGGATGAGTCCTTTAATCGGAAGCCTTTTATCAACTTTAGTCAGTCAGGCCTGTCTGTGTTGATGCAGGATTTATAGATGCGTACACAAGCATTGAATAGGATCAATGGTTTCTGTTGGAATGTGATCACATAGCTCTGTGTGACCACCATTTCCTAATGTGCCGAACACACTGAAGTTAATTAAGTCTTGGGCTTACAGAGCGTTCATATTGCCTGAGAGATGTTGACAAGTCTGATGGTACACAGTGAACATAGCAAGTCTGATGGTACACAGTGAACATAGCAAGTCTGATGGTACACAGTGAACATGGCAAGTCTGATGGTACACAGTGAACATGGCAAGTCTGATGGTACACAGTGAACATAGCAAGTCTGATGGTACACAGTGAACATGGCAAGTCTGATGGTGCACAGTGAACATAGCAAGTCTGATGGTACACAGTGAACATGGCAAGTCTGATGGTGCACAGTGGACATAGCAAGCATTCGGTGGTAAAAGGAATTTCTGGAGTTTAGTTTTTACAATAGCTACGTAATCGAATGGAAGTGGAAAGTTAGAAATCTCACCCACTCACTCATTCTCTCTCCTCTAGAGGTGGGCATAATACGTAGTGCACACAATTCATTACTTCATCTTTCACTCCTACCAAATGAAACACACGCGCACACACACACATGCACGCATGCACACACACACACACACATTAGTCTTTAGTTCACCACTACTTGGTCACGTGGCCCTCCAAGATATATAAGAGGGTGTCAAAACATTGTCATTGTGGCATAACTAGTCTTTACATGTGTATGTGCCCAGCAAGGCCACGTCTATCTCAACCATCTCCCACACTTGCTGCATTGAAGGTGGATTCTCTCTTTCTCCTTTGCACTGTGTCTCTTTAAGTCTCCGGGTCTCCTAAACTTTATCTGGCACTTCCCACACCACACTCTCCACAAAGAAGAAAAAAAACAAACGCGAAAAAAAAAAAGAAAAAAAAAAAAAGAAAAAAAAGAAAGAAAAAAAAAAAAGATAAAAAAAAGAAGCAAAAAAACAAGAAGAAAAACAAACTACATAGAAAAAAAACAGGAAGAAAAAAAAAGACAACGAACAAAAAAACAAAACGACAAAAAACAAACGAAAAAAAAAGAAAGAAAACAAAAAGAAAGAAAAAAAAAAAAAAGAAAAAACAAAAAGAAAGAAAAAAAAAGCAAGAAAAAAGAAACAAGAGCAAAAACAAACAAGAACCCCAACCCCCCCCCAGACACCCAAACAAAAAGACAAAGAAAACAACGCAAAAACAAAGCAAGAAACAGAACAAAAATAACGAAAAAAAAAAAAAGAAAACAAAAACAAACGACAAAAAAGAACGAAAAAAAAAAGACAATAAAAAAAGAACGTTTATCAAACACAACCAACACTCCACAACACCACCATATCCACACACAACACTCAACAACACTGTAAATACCACAAAACGAACGACACACACCACAATCCCACAAAAACCAATAACCAAACCACAATAAAAACACCACAATACACAAACACACATCAACACACCACACCCCCAAACCACACTCCCCACAAAAACTACCCACACCACACTCCCCACACCACACTCCCCACACCACACTCCCCACACCTCACTCCCCACACCTCACTCACCACACCACACTCACCACACCACACTCCCCACACCACACTCCCCACACCACACTCACCACACCACACTCACCACACCACACTCCCCACACCTCACTCCCTACACCACACTCCCCAAGCACTATTACCTGTTGGTGGGGATTCTTGAGGCTGGTCGCCTGTGGAGCATTTGTGAACAGCTAGGCCTCCTCTATTCCTGACATTGGCTCACACGGTCCATGTTCTATAGAACCAAGCCATGCTCCTTCACTGACTCAGCCCTCTCTTCTATACATCTGTGCCTAGCTCTACACACACATACACACACACACACACACACACACACACACACACACACACACACACACTAGTAGTTGGTTTTGATTTTGTATACCCTCGATAATGTCTCACTTCACTTCACACCTTCATTAATATTTCGTCGCTATGCGGGGGTTGTTGGTGATGGATTCATAGAAAACAAGTTTTACCAAGTACACGATATAATGTTCATATGAGTGGAATCTGTTCGTCTGCCAGTCTCATTAGTGAGAATGCACTCTACATACGTGTGATTACGTAGAACTGAGTAAAACCAGTCAAATGAAACTAACAAAGTACTCTAAAGTTGTGTCTTATTTCTCCCACACAAATAATTTGATACGTGGGGGGGGGGGGGGGGGGGGGGGGGGGGGGTGTTGATCATTGGACAGTCATTTGAAAGTAGCTGTGCATAGTATATGTAGCATATTGAACTTAAAATACTTTGTATTTTGGTGTTTTCCCCCTGTACATTCTTTGTAATTATCACCTAATAGATTCCCTTATTTGTGTGGTGTCTTTATTTCACCCCCGCTGGTTGCCCTGCCCACCTGATATCTGAGTGCTTCCACAGAATCTAAAAACAGCATTTTTCAATTATTACTTCTACAGTAAAACCTCGATTATCCGAACTAATTGGGGATTTAGGTGTTCATAAAATCAAATTGTTCGTATAATCAAATTTAATAAACAAAAATGAAAAAAATTAGATTAAAGTCATTTATTAAAATAGGAAGTTATTTTTTTTTGCTTTAAGCTAGAATTCCTCTTCCTTGCAGCCACACTAATCAAGTTTTTAAACAAAAATATTTGTGTAGGTGTAGTCTCCGGCTGTTGCTCGACCCACGAAAGACACTGAGTCAACATATCGAGTGCATCACTATGGGATGGAAGTGGTGTTTGTTCTGTGTAAGCTTCTTCATCTTCAACTTCATTTAACTCTGAGTCCTCAGGGGTTCTACACTCTACAACAGACTGTATAATTTCATCATCACTCAGAAGCTGGTAGCCCTGATCATTTGCATCCATTGTGATCCAATTTCTAACATCACCTTCATCACAGTTGCTGCAGCCAGGCACAGATCCCAGAGTTTCTAACATGTCAGGAATGACTGATGTATCCTCTTCAACTGAGGTATCACTACATGGACTAATAAGTTTGTTCCAACTAGCTTGAATACTAGAAGGTGGAATCTCATCCCAAGCATTTGCTACAAGAAACATTACATCTTTTAAGTTCAAACTTTTCCAAAATTCTATCACACCAAGCTCAGGATCTTCACTTGCAGGATCATCAGCCAAAAGAATTTTTTGAAGCAACTTTTTTCTGTAGCGTCTCTTAACACTTTCAAGAACACCTTGGTCCATGGGCTGAATAATAGATGTTGTATTGGGTGGCAAGAATATTGCTTCAATATTCCCATCATGAGATTGAAGATGCTCTGAAGATGGATGGGAAGGTGCATTGTCGAGAACAAGCAAAGCTTTAATTGGCAGATTTGTATTGCTTAAGTATTTTACAGTTGCAGGCACAAATTCGTTGAAAAACCAATGCTGAAAAATGTTACTCTCCATCCATGCTTTCTTTTGGTGGGTGTACCATAGGGGAAATACACTTTGTGATAATCCTTTAAAAGCTCTAGGGTTTTTTGCCTTGCCTATCATAGTGAGGCGAAGCTTATGGTCCCCAGTAACATTAGAACAAGCTAAAATGGTAACACGCTCTTTACTGACCTTAAATCCTGGAGCTTTAGCCTCCTTCGCTGATGCTAAGGTTTTAGTTGGGAGAGCTTTCCAAAACAAACCTGTTTCATCACAGTTATAGACTTGATTGAGGGTCAGACCTTTGTCTTCAATAATCTGTGACAGAGTTGACTTAAAATCAGGAACACTTTCATTATCAGCACTCATGGTTTCCCCCTGAATGGAAAGCTGACGAATTCCATGTCGTGTTTGAAAATTCTTTAACCAGCCTGAACTGGCTTTAAATTGCTGGTCTCGATTGATTTTTGAATTTAAATCTAGAGCTTTAGCTATCAAAATTGGACCTGTAATAGGAATACCTTGAGATCTTTTCTGAGCAAACCACAAATACAAAGCATCATCCAGCACAGAATCACTAGCCATCTTCATTGTCTTTCTTTTAAGGGACCCAGAGGTGCTATCCATTTTGGAAGCAAACGATCTCAACTTGTCCTCACTTTTTCTAATGTCCGTAATGGTAGACTTGCCAACTTCAAATTCTTTAGAAAGATCTGTAGCAGTAGCCCCATTCCTCAACTTCTTGCATATTTGAAGCTTTTTTTCGATAGAAAGGACCGTTCTCTTCCTTTTTCCACTCTTTTCAGCCATTGTCCCGTCAGCAAATCTGAAAGAAGCTGCTTTTGCGATAAAAAAACGTGACCTAATCAATGCGCGCGCGGTAGTTTTCGGAGTTCGGTTAATCAACAGTTCGCATGATCGACGTTCGGATAATCGAGGTTTTACTGTAGTAGAATTTGGTATTCCCCTAATTTTTCAATGCCCTTTGCTGGTAGGGGTGCACTATATCAAGCAATAGGTAATTTAATATTGCCTAGTCGATGGATTTGCTCGATATTGTACATGGTGTGTGTGCCTGTAATCCCTCCATTCTGGCTTCTTCTTTGATGTTATTTTAACAAAAAAAATAAAAATAAATAAAAACCGCAAAACAAATTTAGTCAACACCAATTTTTTTTTTATACTCGCACTGGATTTGAGATAGTAACTGTAACACATGTGTGGACCATGTGAGGCGCGGAACAGATGTGTGGACCATGTGAGGCGCGGAACACATGTGTGGACCACGTGAGGCGCGGAACAGATGTACATGTGACTGCTTGTGAGAGTAACACTTCTTACAGGGCAAGACATGATCTCGTCTGGAGGTAAGGTGAGCTGGTACAAAAGTAACTTTCAGTTGTGTACGTCAAAGGAACTTTCTCAGTGCCACGTGGTTGTGATTAAATTGTGGAGGATTCATATGCTGTGTGTTGTGGAGTTGGTTGTAAGACACAAAGGCACGTGTGCAGTGAGGTTACCATGACTACCGCATCCATCCCATGTGGATCAATCCACAAGCAGCACTTACCTGAGTTGGTATACTAATCAACTTCCATGGCGATTGCTGGTGGTTGGTAAATGTATTAAAGGACGTCATAGTTGATGAATGTGTATTGGAAGACTTTCAAGAAACATCAGCTGGGAGGTTTGACCGGCCACCTGCTGAAGACAATAGAAGCACATATTGCCAGTGCAGTAACCCATTCATTCATCTTGTGATGCTAATCTGATCAAGTCTTGTTTCTTAGTGCAGTCCTATTCATTACATCGCCATGGTGATACTGTATGTAAGCTTGCAAGCTGGTTGATTGGAAGTCCTATATGTACAAGTAAGTATGTATGTGTATAATGAGTTACTGCCACACTGGGCAGAGGAAAAGAATTAAGGGAAAGAATTAAACAAAAATTACGTCTCAAATGGTTTTCCTGAGGGTTTGAACCTCAGCAATTTACACTATAAAATTACAAAATTTTGTATTTTATTACTAGTGATGTGCTTGAGCACAAATGGCGAGCGAGCCTAAAGACTATACTATTTTTATATGAATGATTTTGACTTCTAACACTGAAGCTACTGAAAATAAGGTCCAGTTTTTAAATTTCGCATACACGGTAAAGGGATTTCAGTGCCATAGTAACAACTCTCTGCAACTGCTTGAATTGAAGGAAAAAAACAACAACAACAACAATACACGTTATTTAAAAGTTTTCTTTGTGATATTCTTTAGCTAAGTAGTGGTTGTAACACACAATGCTTTGACACAACTGGACATGCACCTACACAGACTTACCTTCGCGGTAGTCTAGTGGACAATGTATTTTCAAGTAAATACTGTTGCGCACGGCTTATAACCATGACAAAGAGCGCATTGACTTACCACCGCCACTAACTCGAATAGAAATGGAAGTCCCTTAAGTTTTCAAGTTTTAACTGCACCCGCAAAATAATTCAAAAAGGTAAACAATTCAATTTCTAGGGTGATACGGGTACTGATCGATAAACAGAGGATTCTGTTTAGTGAAGTTTGGGACGGGGTCGACAACCGAACTAACACAAAAACCCGAGGGTCAAAGTACAAAAATGCCTTACGTACGTCCATACATATATACAAATAAATAAATAAATAAACAAACATCCCCGATTTTCGATTGTGTTACCCCTGTAAGTGTCTCGCTCGCTACGCTCGCTCGCCAATTATAATTATTATTTATTTATTTATTTAAATCCAAGCTATGTATAATTACCTAAAACTGGGTCTATGTAGAGAATATTATGTCATGTGAGTGAATGGGATCCTAAAGAAAGTGAAAACCAATAACTTAATGTATCATTCATCATTCAGCTAAAACTTATGGTATCACTTATAGCTGAGAATTCCATGGCTTCACTTGTGGAATCTGTAGTTTAATTCTACTGAGTGACTGACGGGCAGGAAGGGGAGGAGCATGTGGTACATGTGGTGTGCATGTATGTGTGTGTGTGTATATGTATGTGTGTGTGGTGTAGTGGTTGTGCCCTGGGCTCAGGGCCTGGGGTCCTGAGTTCAAGCCCCACTCAGGCAGCTTTTCTATCTGCCTCCCACCAGCCCCACCAGTCCACCCAGCTGTGACTGGGTACCTGGCATTTGCTGGGGTGCAAATTCAAGGCCTTATCTCATGAACCAGCAATGGTCCAGGTGGGACTTCGGGTGAAAGGTCTGTTCTCCTGCAAGTTGAGTTCCTAGCCCAGGCTCTAGGAGCTTTGCTTGCACGGCTCACAGTGCCTGCTTAGTGCACAGGCATCCTGGCTCTGCCAGGTGCGCATGACCGCCTAGCGGCAGCAAGAGAATTTACAATTTTGAATTTGTGTGTGTATGTGTGTGCGTATGTGTGTGCGTATGTGTGTGTGTATGTGTGTGTTTGTGGTTAATTACCGGGCCTCACCATGGTAGTGGATGGCATCTGGTTTGTGGTAGTTGGTTGATAGGCTTCCCACTACAGTGCAGGCATTCATAAGGCAAGTTTAACCTGATTATCACTCAGTAATGAAAACTTTAAAAGACTAAATATTATTTCAGTCATGTAAATATCAGTCTTCTCTGAAAAATAAAGCAATTTCAGTGTAACTGATGAGTGAGGCCTTCAAGTGGAGAGCTGCATAAGACTCATACTCAGTAAGGTTTCACTAGTAAATATGCTGAACTTAAATTTTATTTTAAAACATTTTATCCAGATAATAAAGAGGGAAAAAATTGCCAAAATGTTCTCCTTTCTGAGAAAAACAACAACAACAACAATGACTACCAAAACCAAACTATATTTTGTGTTGTCATTTGGAAGTTGAATGAAGCACATGTGATGAGGCACATGTGATGGTGCATGTGCACATGTCAATGGAGGACATCCTACTGTACATGTACGTCTCTTGGAATGTCAACTACTAGTCCTAGTCCATAACAACTTCATTCCACCTCTGGTAATTAGCACACATCCAGAGGCTTGAAACTCGAGAAGGAGGAAGAGAAGCAAACCTAAGAGTACATGCACTCTCATGAAGACTTTGTTCAAACCTACAATATCTGAAGTGATTCTTCTTTTGGCTGATTTCTGTTTATGGTGGAGGTTATAGAAGTAGCCAAAGAACAATAAATTCACAAAAACAAGTGTGGGCGGGTACACTGGCCCTGGATTGACTGACCGGCGCATCCCAACCATGCTCAGCCCTGGACACACCATCATTATGATATCATTCAGAGTCAGTCCAACGCCACTTCCTTAATACTTATATGTGCCAATTGATGATTTGTTGTCCTCCAGATGTAATTATTGCGTTGTTTAGGTTTGGGAACTTTAGTACCAATGACGCTACATTTAAAACAAAACAGGAAAGGGTCTTCATAATTATCTACAATTATCTTGTCTACGTACAATACGTCACACATAATGCATGTAAACTATGCCTTGTATTGGTGTGGCACGCGCCCCTCAATGCTGGCCTCTGCACTTTATCCAAATGGTGTCCTTATATCATAAGGTTTGGGGATTCATAATGGATCCAAATGCATCTCACTGGGCTGGTACTCGAGGTTCAGAACTGGTGCTTCCCGGTGACAGAGAAAGGAAGACATACATAAGTCTAAACAAACAGATTCTGTTGACGTGCACATACCACCTTACCTCGTTGTCAGTTCCGATCATCAGACGTCTTTACACACACGTGTCTGGAAGAATCGAACGCAGTACACTTACACCTGCAGACGTAGCAGTGATTGTGACTACAGAATAGCAATTATACGCCACACTGAATTCTGAAATACACAAGCTTAATCACGAGCAGACAAAAGACAATTTGGGGTGTAATAAGGAAAAAGTGCTATTTTATGACGACATTTTAGGTAAGGCATCTTTTAAGTACATATGTATACATGTGGTATGTGTTTGTCTACACAGAGGTACAGAGTGCATTAATTTTGTGCTTGTTTTTCTATTCTCTCAGATTCCATTACAAGCTAACCCGATCATCTAGCATGGTGTAAGAAAGATGAATATTGAATTGTTCCATCAGTTTAGGTACAGTAAGCATGTGTACTTCCACAGTTGTAAGCACTGCTGGAGGAGACTTCAAAGTGGCAACAGGATCGTCTAGCTCGGCGAAGCTCTGTTCTATGATGATCGCATGATAGGAATTTTTGTGTAGGTGTGGTGTCTGGTTTGTGAAGTTGTGTCAGGTAAGGTTTCTGCTGCTTGTTCGTGATGTGACTGTATCTCAAGCTTTAATTACATTATAAGCAGAGTTAACATCTCCTCTCTGTTCTTAGAAGTATAATTACTACAAGATACAAACAGGAACAGTAATTAAAGCAATAACTAGGTTTCAAATAACGATATCACAATATATATGGCAGAGTAAAATAGTAGTCTAAGGGTTGCCATTATATTTAATAAGTTGGTGTGTGAACAGAGTGTGCATGTACTGTACTCATGTTTGACCCCAAGTGGGTTGCAGTGTGGCTGATTTTTTTTTTTTCACTCTGATCTGTTTCAGTCTTGTCCATCTCTTGTTGTATAATAAACATTTCGAGTTCTAATAAAAGTCTATTTAGTTTGGGGATTTGGCACATTGGGCCAACAAGTGAAGACTTAAAATGAAGACTTTCACAAACGGAATATAATTTACAACATGTATGTACGTGCGACTCGAGTCAAAGCCTGGAGTTACAGTTGGGAAAGGGAAAGAGATGGTTCCAGTTGACATGCTCAGAACTACAGGGTGCAATGACGGTGGAATACTCAGTATTGTCACTAACCGGTATATAGATTTTCTCTCTCTCATTTTTTTCTACCAAAGCATGTGGCCTTATATGTAGCTTAGATGTGGTCATAGCAATTGAAACAAAACAAAACAAAACAAACAAAGTGGGGGGTGGGGGGAGAGGTTAAAGAGAGGGAGAGAGAATTGGAGAAAATTAATTTGGGTACATTCCACAAGTCTTAGGGACACATTCCAACCAGCGGTTCAAATGATAAAGCATGTAGTGTGTGTGTGTGTGTGTGTGTGTGCGGAGGTGTTATATGCTGTGGTGTGAAGTAAGGTAGCTGATGGATGCATTGTTCCCATTTTCTCGTGTCAGCCTCCATGTCTGCTCCCAGCTAAATGGGTTTCTAATTGGATGGCTTGACTTCCCCCTTCCTACAACTCCATATTCTCAAGTGGAAATCCAGGAGCCGTACTTAATATAATGAGCTATCTTTGTGAGGTCGAGTGTATTTATACTGTATTGGAATGTATGGGGGCATAAATTTGATTTACTTTACCTACCACCTGCTTGTTGATGTAACCATTTTCTGATGGACTATACCTTGCCCCCTCCCCCCCTCCCCCGCGTCCCATTCCCCCTAATACTCAACTGATTTAGAACAAACTTAGAGTAGTTTAACAACTTCAGTTTGCTGTTAATACAAATTTTTATAATTTCTCCGTAAGGATAATTGCTGGGAGTGTGTAAACTAAACTTAAAATGAATAGAATTGAGTTGATACAATTGAATTTGTCCACCCACTAGATACAATTGTCACCACCCATTCTTTCACTGAGGCTTCTGTTTTGTGTGGACTAGTATCCCTTTCCTTTTCCTCTTTCCTAATTATAATGAGTATGTCCACCACACCATTGTGGTTCCTGTCAGAAGACAATAGATACCATATGTATATAATTCACACCATCACCACGGAGTGTTAACTGAACATGTCAAAGAGTGAGCAGAAGTTAGAGTGATGACAAGTTTGTAGGAAAAGCTGAAAGATGTGCTATCTACATTCAAAAATAATGTATTTTCCATCTACAGCAAAAAAAAAGAAGAAAAAGAAAAGAAAAAAAAAAAGATAGTGATCACATAGATTAAATAGAGGAGTCAAATATTAAGTAAGAAAAAAAGGGCAATATTTTGTTACAAAATATACATATAGCGAGTTATAAATAGTATGGGGGGAAGAGGCTAAAACAGATGGTATTCAACTATAATAACTTAATATTATGTCGGTACAGGATCCCATGTTTTGGTCGTGAGTGCCATTACTATGGTGACACTGAACATGCATTTTCTGTTATAATAACTGAACACTAATAAATGGATGCACTTCACGTAATGGACTAACAATACCTGTGTGGTACACAGTCACTTTACTGGTCAATTACTAACAGGAAATATTAGAGAGTGAAAATAGCATATCAGACTGAAAGTTTTGAGTGCCTAAACCTCAGTTAGAGTCGAGATACTGGATTAACTCACTATGGGTCACCTCACCTTGAAGCAATTACCTTCACGGTGACATGGATAATTATACTATAAAAGGTTGTTGTTTTTTTGTTTTGTTTTTTGAATGTGTGTTGATGAAGTCCCAAGCTAGGACTGCCTTCATCTTGTGCATGCCTGCCACCAGCCAGTTAGCACAATCACTCTAGTCCAGCATCATTGATGACACATGATCTGTACTTACTGATCGTGCGGTCACACACACCTGGTAGAGCCAGGATGCCTGTGCACTAAGCAGGCACTGTGAGCCGTGCAAGCAAAGCTCCTGGAGCCGGGCTAGGAACTCGCAGGAGAACAGACCTGCTCAATTCGTCTCTATTTGTACATATGTAATATAATAATTCCATGTGCCACTCTCGTTACTCTGTTGCATCCCAAACCATCCGTAGTCGCATCTAACAGAGTATAGTTAATGTGTGTGAAGTCCAGAGCATTGTGAACTGTTTGTTTACTAAAAACAGAATTCTCAGAGAGACCAACTTTGCACCCTGACTCGCTGGAGGATGACCATGCTCGAATATTTCCGTCTTCATTTGCAATATCATGGAGGTGTTTCAAAGTGCATAGCAAAAAAACAACAACAACAAAACAACGACAACAAAGTACCTTGAGGACTCTTGTAATATTTACTTGAACTGTATCATGGTGGGGAAATGGTGACATAAAAGTTGGGCGGTCTTGAGTGGCTGATCTGGCAGGAAGGTTGAAGATATTTGCCATCCTTCATACCAACACTCAGTTCCTTTAGCAAACTGCCCAGTATATTCTCTATTTCCTTACAAGCACTTTCACACTGTTAGTGTTTCCCTGTCGGTATAGATATTGGGAGAGTAATAATGGATTTCTTCTCAAGTTTGTTGCTATGGGTGGCCATTGTTATGCCTCTACCTACTTCATATCTTGAATCACATAGTGATGTATGATTAAAATAGTAGAAGTAGTTATTGACTAGGGCTCTAAAATTGTGTGTATAATAGCAATGATAACGTATCATAGACTAGGCTTACACAAATAAGTTAGAAAGTTTGAAAATTTGTTGTTGTTGTTGTTGTTCTGGCTCCAAGTTTCATAACTACACTAACTGCCGACAGGCTGGCTATTAACGGTAACGTCGTACCTTTACGTTGCCTTAAAAATACATTGGACCATGTTTTTACAGGCTTCTAGCCTACTAATGAGATAGTACATTTGATTGATATATCGAGATTCCTACTGTACTTAGATGTCTCACCTAATTAGATGAAGCTCTTAGAGGTCTGTTTGTTTCTGGGGTTTTATAGCGTGGGCGGGCAATTACATTATTAAGGAGTCAGGATCAAAGTTCAGATCAGAAGTGTATTATTTTAATAACCAAGATATTAGTATTTATAGAAGAGATAATTTTGTTGTTGTGATTATGTTGTTGTTGTTGTTGTTGTTGTTGTTTTAATTTGATTGGCATTGTACTTGAAGGCATTAAGAATGTTGTTTGTTCACTAAAAGTTTCAATCTGCATTGTATATAGAGTTACTATTTAATGTATTCATATAGTTGGTTGACGTCTAAAGTGTTTCTTTGTTGGTATGAACAATATTATTATTAATTATTGCACCTCATTTATTTATGATTTATTTTTATTATATATTAGCTTAATACTTATATACATGAGTCAGAGTGTGATACTGTGAAATATTTCATGATCAGGCTAATTTTCACAAGCCAGAGTGAGTGAAAATAAAGCCTGAGAGTGAAATATCTCCCATGCCATATTACTCTGACTAGTGTAATAAGTGGTTTATTCTAAGCTAGATATCTTCACTGCTGTAGTTAGTACTAGGGCTGCCAGGTCACTCACCCTTCAAGTTGGCTGCTTGTGGTATGTAGAGGGGTTACCTACAACCCAAGTTGATATTTAGCAGCTGCTCAGCTTGGCTGGTTGCTATACTACTAGAAATAACACCTTGAAATAAGGTGAAATGGACCTGATAGTAACATTAAGATATCTAACCATGGAATAAAAATGTTTAATTCTCATTCATTCATTCATCCATTCATTCATTCTTTAGTTCTGATATGTTGTTATTTCTGACATATTAAAAAAAAAAATTTCATGTTGAATAGGATTCTGAACAGTGCTCATAGGGGACAGTGCTGGCTAGAGTGAGTGACATGAAAGAGAGAGAGAGTACACGAAGAAGTGAAACAATGGGTGGGGTAGATGATGATAAGTGATAGGTTAAAAGTCAGCCATCAAGTGCCTTCACATGCACTAGTGAAATAAATATTGGTGAAAAGGAAATAAAGCAGCTGCTGATGAAATGGTGAATTTATTTTTTGAGTTCCTATAGCCAAATTGTTGCTCATGGATGAATCTTTCTCAAACCTCGATCTCTTTTCATTTGTTCGCTTGCCTTCTACACTGGTTCACTTTCAGAATACTCAGCTGCCAACTTGACCTGGTATCTCCTCCTGGACTTTGCCAGACAAGCTATAACGATGAACTGGATGGTTATTAGCAGCACTGCCACTAATCCTACCACCAGAGTGATCTGATTTTGCGTGCTGGCTGTGATGGCGCTGATGAAGTTGTCCAGTGTCGATACCGTTGGTAATGTCATGGTTGTGAATGCGGCTTGTGTGCTGGGTGTGGTCAGTGTAGTGGGCGGGGCCGAAGTGGCGTCACCAACCAGTGATGTGCTGGTAGTAGCAACTATCACTCTGGGTCCCGTTGGTTCACCAAATTGAGGTACGTTTTGCTGCAAATTAGGTGTTGTGCTTGAATATTGGGTGGGCGTGGCAGAAGTAGAGACTGTTTCAGAGGTAGAAGAGGCAGCAGTAGTGATCATCTTGGAAGTGGGTGTGGTGGTGGTTATTTTGGTGGTAGCCGTGGCAGTGGTCATCTCGGGAGTGGGCGTGGCAGCACTAGTGGTCATCTCGAGCGTGGGCATGGCAGTAGTAATGTCGGGGGTGGGCGTGGCTATATTTTTCATCATATCCACGCCAAATTCTATCGTCCTCCCTCGAAATATTTCTCCTTCAAAATAATGGACCTCTAATTTAACAGTGACTCTATCTATGTTCCCGGCAGCGTCGCCATTGGTGATTCTGACCTCGTACTTCTGTCTGTGCTGGTCGGTGTTGAGCCAGTAGGCTTGATCACACGTCACCGACAAGTCCTTCACCAGAGGCTTGCTCTCATAATGCGGCACGTAATTCCTTAGACCGGTACAGAACAGCTGCTGGCCCTCTCCAGAGAACCTCACGGTGCTACGAGGAGTTCCTGCGATTGCTCCGTGCACGTGGAACTGGAGAAGAACTGTTTCGTTTTCTTGTAGCTGGATGTTTAATTCCGAAGGTACCGTGGTGATATTGACACCTGCATCAGCACACAAGGAAGGCATCGGTTAATATCATTTGAATACCCAAACTATTATTATAATCAACTTAAGAGGTCAACTAGTTGTTGTTTTTTGCCTTTTGGTTTTTTTCCAACAACTATGTATATAAATGCTTGTATATTACAGTGACATGCATCAATGGTCTTTTATACATGCATACATTTATGTAATCTCTTCTTTTTTCCTGCATGTGTGTGCAGATTAAACAGGACATAATCTACCAGCTTCTTCTCTGCATTAGTTTCTTGTAGCATGCACAACTCACCAAGTGCAGTAGTAGCCAATACAAGACTGCAGTAGATCAGGAGTGCAGCCTTCCTATACAAGTTCACTGCAGGAGCAGCCATTTTATTTACTTCTATACTAGGTCTCTACTTCTAGCTCTCAAGTTGCAATCTTAGAAATTCTAGACTGAGGTTTCCTTGGTTTCGGCACAGCTGTTTTTATACTTCACAGGGCATCAATTATCACTCTGGGAGTATTTGAGGCGTGGTCTAAATGTTTCTACTGGAGAATCCCCATGAATGTGTTTACCATAATTGCTGCACTAAGTATCTTGGGGGATTTCCCTAGCACTTGGTTGGGTCGGGTTTCCACGCGTGTGATGGCGTTGGGGTTGGCCGATCACGCCATTGGGAAGTTCTGCAAGAAGTCTCGTGTGTTTTTATTTATCTTATTTATTTTTAAACTCTACCTGTGCTTGCAATAATCATTACTGTAGTAGAGTACAGGATGTCTTTGTGGTGCAATATTTGTAAGGCTTGTCGCTGAGTTTAGAAGTGAGACTGCAGATGGTGTATTGTCTGGAGGCTTGGCTTGTTGACGTACATTTTTTTCCCTGTCTTCACAGAATATGTTTTGATTTTCCGTAGTAGGAAAATGTTGTCCGTTTGGGGAACTCGTCTAATTTCCCCCGTATAATGCTTTCTTGTTCAGTGGTGAGGTTAAGAGAGTCCCCTAGTCGCATTCCTCAACATCCCCTCCCTGAGAGGTAAATATTAACTGCAGTCACGAGCCATAATCCATTAGAGGGGGAAGTCCCTTTAAACGCCCCTTTTCTTGAAGGACTTGTGTAACAAAGAAGTTTTTCTTTTGTTAAATTTTTTTCCACTATATAGTATATATAGCTGTACCACCTCAGTTGTAATAAACTTCACTCTTGTCATATAGACTCATTATTTTACAAACCATTTAGACATATCACCTATGTATAATGTGAACAGAGTGTTTCGCAACTGTGGATACTTCATCTGTTGTGATACAAATTTTAAAAGATGAAAACAAGACCCGGGTAATTAGCAACACGTCTGAACATACACAACTCCGACGTTGCGTGCCAGCTAATCTCATGGGAAAAAATAAAATAAAATAGAATGAAGTATAATAGTCAGGGAAAATTACCAAAATCTTGGAATAAATTCCTTACCAAGAAATTTTTTCACCAAAGTGTTTACTAAGGTGTCCACTAACACATATCAAATTATTTAAATTCAATTCCTAGGGGAACCCATGGCAGCTGCTGAAAGTTAAGTCTCCCAAACCATATATGGGAAAAATGAAAATGCCCAAATTCTTCCTCAAGAGAGTCAAACTAGGGGTTTTCATGATTCTGAATCTGTTACAAGCATCAGAATAATTCTGTGGTTGAAAAGGCCACACCCACTTCTCTCCTCTCCCTCTCTCTTTTTTTTTCTTTATTTTTTTTGCTAAAATTAATATTCTATATAAACAGAAGTCTTCTTCTACATTGGGCTGGAAGGAGTTTCTGCAGTTTCCACATGCTACAATGCATTGTACACCATTCTTCTTGCAGCTGCACCGCCTATTGCTGCAATCTCCCTTGCAATTACAGCTTGTAAACTGGAGCAACTCTTCAGGAGCCATGGGGTCTAGTGTTGGTACTGGCTCAAAACCATGAACCCCTACTGTCCACCCATAATCACAGGGGTCCAAAGACATGCTCTGCCAGTCCCCTTGTTTGCAGATATGCACTGAGAGAATGCTGTGCAGCTGCACCCTCTGTTGGAGGCAGAGTCTCTGGCTTGATCAGCCCAGCTGCCCCTGGTGAGCTTAATCAGCCCAGCTGCCCCTTTCGTGAAAACATGTTATACCAAATCATACCCCAAAGCGGTATCTGGTGCTGGTAAATGTGCTGGAACATTGCAACACCACTCCTGATCACTGCATCCTTGGTAGCTCTTAAGTCAAGGAAGGTGTCAATGTGTTCATCCATGTCCCCTGCACAAAACCTATCAAACAGATTGGTTTTTCCATGCCAATAGCAGAAACAGGCATGACTCTTTCAGAGAGAGCTTCTCGATTCCTCCAACATTGTAAGAGCCCTTTGATGTGGTTAAGAAGAGTGGATTGTTGGTACTTGAGCTATGGTGCACCAGCATTAGCAGCAGCCATTGCTGCTCTCACAATTGAAGTGTCAGCATCATTGTCACACTGCTCCACTGCAATCTGGTGTTTTTACAATGTTGAAGAGATGAGACGGATGAGCTCACTCTTGTTGTGGGTGTTGATAATAGCTCTATCATCTACTGAAGGTGGTGCAGGAGAGATGACTCTAATCAAGCCCATTGTATGAAAGGGACTGTTCCAGTATATAGAAACAAGGTTTAAATCCATATTGTCTCCAACAAACTGAGTGACTGAGTTTACATCCCCAATCTCCATGGACACCACCTGATCATCACTCCGGTCTTCATTTTCATCAGCTGTTGTAGCAACTGATACAAGATCAACATCAACCTCAACCTCATCATCCATCTGCTCATCAGTTTCTTCATCAATTGTGCCAAGAATGCCAAAATCGTCAGTGATTCCAACTCGATTCTTATCATTGAGGAAGCAGTATTTGTACCTTTGTATCTCGGAGTAAGACTCAGTGTCCCAACTGATGGAACTTGTTGATCAACCACTTTGACCCGAATCTATGATCCAGTTGTATGGCAAGCCCCATATGGTATGGCAATACCCCTGACCGAGGCCGATAGGCCTTAATGAAGTTCTGCCCCCAAGTGGCTACTCGTTCATCTGTCTTCACTATTGGTCTCAACAACATCTGAAGGCTCTCAGGAACAAGTGCCAGCTGACTAGGGATATCAGTCATACTGTGAGCAGTGGGGTAGCTTGGGATCTAGATCAATAGTGGCAATGTCATTGCAAAGGAATTTTAATGCAGTCTTTATTATCTGTGTCTTCTCATCTCCAAACTGAATGTTAGCATGATGCTCTCGCAGAGTGTTGCTTGTCTTATCTCTGAAACACAGCACATCTTCTCTCCTCTTCTGTGACGTGAAATAAAATGTGTCTTGGTATTTCTCTTGGAGCTTATTCTTTAGCCACTTCTTTGAGTATGCAAGGCTTTGATCTGGTGATTGATCAAACTGCTTCAGTTTTTCGTGAAACTTGGTCAAGCGTCATAATCCCATGCTCGAGTTCTGAGTCTAACCATTCACAGAACACTCTTGAGGAAGAATTTGTTTTTTCCCTCCATATATGGTTTCAGGGACCCAACTTCCAGCAGCTGCCCTTGGTTCCCCTAGGGTAATTGAATTTAAATAATTTGATATGTGTTAGTGGACACCTTTAGTAAACGCTTTGGTAAAAAAAATTCTTGGTAAGGAATTTATTCCAAGATTAGCCAAATATCTGCTAATATTCCCTCACTATAAGTGAAAAAAAAAAAAAAAAACAGAAAAAAAAGTTCATGAAAAAAATATATATCAAAGTTCCACTCTCTTTGTTGTTCTCACTAACTTTTTATTAGAAAGACTTGCTAGTATGTACATCTCTAGGAATATTTTGGAGCATATTTAAAAGGCTTTTAAGTAAAGCTGGTTCATGGCCTCTTCATTGGTATAATAATAGAACTTCTAGGATTGATTTTTATTTCAATAGTCGTTGCCTGGAAATAAGTAATCCGTCATCAGTATACATGAAGCCTTTGTTGTGTTTCTCTTCAAAGTTACTGATATTAAGAAGTGTTAGAATGCCACAGAATTTATATTGTCCATACTACATTCCAGCATAGTATATGTATTCTTGTAAACATAGCTATCACACAATAAATAGGTGTAAAGTGTCTACGAGCAAAGCAGGTGTGAAGGATTTAGTTGGTTGCCATAGTTGTGCAGTAGACTTGAACTAACTACTATCTTTTTTTCTTTTCTTTTTTAAATTCCTGTCTGAGAATGGATATTAATCCCCTCTTTATTTTAAGACCTCTGGAAGTTTCCCTAGACACTTGGGATTCCAAGTTTTGATAGCAAATTTCAAACGAGAAGGTGATATGGGGATTGGCAAAGATCAGAAGAAAAAAGTGCTTCTCTCTCTTACATGCTGGAATTATATTCAATTCTACTCTGGTGTGTTACAGTAGCGGTCAAAGACTTTTTTAGCGACTAACAGAAAAATAGTCTCTAGGGTAAGGAGACTTTTTAAGACTTTTTATCAACCAATGCCAACTACGCTGCTACACACCAAGCAGGTGCTGCCCTGTACTTGTTTAACCACAATAACCGAAGTGCTCTAGAAGGGTTCTGCCCCTAACCATATAAAAGTCAGACTCAGAAAGGTTGCTAGAGAAAATGTCTTGCAGTAAAAGGTTGGTACAAAAAAAAAATTGCCAAAAAAGTACGGACTTTAGAAAGTACTTAAAATGACTCAATGGGAACTTTTTTTTTACCCCTACTGTATGTGGCTCTGCCCTCAGGGTAGCTAAGTCTTCATAAGGCCATGTTTACCTAACAATGCCGGCGATTTATCTATGATGTCATCGTTAACATGTTGAGCTCTGGCCATTGCTCGCGCCTTTTTAATCCAGTTAATAAGATGCATATGGACATCGTTAGTCTAGTAAGGTTCCTTCCCCAGCACTGCTCTGGCTTCTCCTCTGCATTCCCTGACGCTCACCTTCTCTGTCTGTTTATCTTACAGAAACAAGGATAGACTGTACAGGTGCGAATCCAACATCGTATGCAAGAATGATTGTATATTCATGGGCACCGGACATGATTTAGGCTACGATTAAATTTAAAAGCTTTCATACGCATAATGGTATTAAAATTTGTCTGGTTTATCTAAAATATTGTCCAAAGAACTTCCGGAGGGCAGGTGTGTGCGTTGGCGTGTGGTTCTATTGGTTGCCGGGGGTGGCGTCTTGTTGTGGTGTATTTGGTGCGATACTGTCTTCCCGCCCACTCGTTCTATCACTGTGTTTGTCTTATTGGAGTATTTGAGTGGGTGAAGGAATTCGTACACTGCCGACTGCCGTGTGCCAGTGATTAGTCTCGCGGAGACGTATGCATATGGTATGATTACTATACTGTAAGAGGAGAGTAACGACTAATCTGAAAAGATTGTCTTTTTGCGTGGCCATTTTATTCTATTGTGCTAATGACGTGATTGTTACGTAATGTGTTGTGATGGCCAGACCTTATTCAGTGGAGTCACAATATAGAATAGCTTAAGTTCATATGTACATTACATACATACATACATACATACATACACACATACACACACGCATGCATACATAAATACATACATACATACACACACATACATACATACACACATATACATATATACACACATACATATATACATACATACATACATACATACACACACATACATACATACACACACATACATATGTGACCGTCTACAGGAAAACCAGGCACAACGCGGCACCCTTCGAAAAATTTTTTTTAGCACTTACAGAGTTGTCAGCGTCCAGATATTGAGCTCTCCCAAGTTTTATCGTCGTAGCTTAAGTCGTTCCCGCTATAATAGACCTAACCGTTCCCTTCCGTCGGCTTGAAACAATACATTTTTAAGAAATCGATCGATCTTTTCTCGATATTTACGCACGCCGTGTTGTGCCCGGTTTTCCCGTAGACGGTCACATATATACATACATACATACATACATACATACATACACATACATACATACACATACATACATACATACATACATAAATTTGCAATGAAGGTATGATTGTGTGGCATTCCTTGGAGTCTGAAGAGAGTGTGAAAATTCATAATTTTTTCATCACGTTTCAGTCTAGATCTGATCGACCAGTATATATGTATTAGTTAATGTATAGTTCTAGAAGCTTCATCTGAGTCGAATGGAGTCACAGTTTTATGTAGTTTGGCTATAGCATTCGCATGTTGTGTAAGGTAAAGGATGGCATGCAAGAATTTCACATCTTACAATTGGTAGCATTCCACAAGCTATATGTCAAGGGTGTTAGAGTAGCGCTCGCTAGATAGAGAGAAATTATCTTTTCGTTAGCAAAGAATCTTGACGACCACAACACAAGATTATATAACACATAGAAAAAAAAATCACGTGATCATAGGGTAAGTCACAAAAAAATAATAACGATGTCATAAGTGGTGATAACAGTAAACATGACTCGATGATTGTCTGACAAGCGTGTCCAGATTCTCCAACAAAGGGAAAGATGATTGTTTTGATTTTTTTTGTTCCTATGTTTTAATTAATTAATTAATTAAATTTTTAATTAATTAATTTTTTTAATCAGCATGTATGGGAACCTGTAGGTGTATGGTAAGGCGTGTCGAACTCTGTAGCCTCTAATTTGGTAAAGGGTTTCCACTTCTACTATAGTGGTTTGGTAAGGTGTGTCTGCCAACAAATACTGGTCACCTGCAAATCAAAACTTGGTAAGGTTTTTTTAATCCTTATGTCGCATTTTGGTTTTTCTTGTTGGTGAAGGGTAATTAAAACATTAGCTACTGTTATAATGTTGAAGATGTTTATCATAGAAACGAGTAATGGAGTGTACTAATGACTTAGGGAAGGAAAGACAAACTCCACTGGGTCAGCAACTTCACTGAGTGGAGTAGACAAGGGTGCTCGCAAAAGTTTGAGTGTTACTGTCTTAATCTAGTGGCGAGGTTTGAAGTTAGCTCACTCAAGCTAATGAAATACATTGTAAACTTAGAAAAAAGATGCAGATATGATATGGTGTGTACATCAACATGTGTTTGTGTTGTTCTGTGGCTCTCTTGTTTCCTCTGGCAGGTGTGAGGTCTACTAACTGTTACAATTAAAGTCTTATGTATCTTAGTAAGAGCTTAAGTAAGATCTTATTAAGATAATGGATTCCATAATCTTGCTTATCGTATATAACAAGGTCCTATTATTGCATTGAAAAATCTTACAAGATTTTAATCCATTTCTTAGGATATCTATAGTAAGATTGTATTAGTAAGATTGTATTAAAAATAGTTGTTTTTTTCTTTTCTAAATTGTATTTATCTTTTCACAATTTCTTTCTCAGCCTTCTTTTACTCATTAGATTGTGAAGTGATAAATTAGATGAGGAGAAAAATTCAACGAATAATAAGAATCTGTGAAAAAAGAGAAATTTCGTTGGTCTATTGAGAGTGAGACTGTAGCATAGCAGTACCCCTTAACAGTATAAATACAGAATTGGAGTGTTTGTTCGCCGGGTGGTTGTCGTAGCTCAGTGGCAGAGCGCTTGTGTGCTATACAAGCGGTCCTGGGTTCGATTCCCGGTGGCGACCAAATATTTATTGTTTAAAAAGCCTGTGAAAGAGAGAGAATACATCTAATGATATTTATTTTATATTTGGATAAAAAAGTGTATGATGACGAGTCTTTGGAGTGATTACTTGTTTTTTCTTAACCACAAGGGTTGTTGTTAGTACTAAATTGAATAGCCATGTGAGAAGGGAGAAGACGGAGTTAATTGTAGTCTTCTATGTGTTAAATGCCAGTGTACCTTTACTCATTGATGATCCCTTACCATATTGAACAAATAGACTTTCAATAAGATTTGGCAATAGAACAATTCACCCATTAATACTACTGCTATTGTTATTATCACTTATTAGAAGTATTTTATTTATCATTGGTATTATTATTATCTATTGTCTTGTGTCAGCAGCGACGGTGACTGTGTGTATTCATGAATAAGTGAGCGCGGTTGATAAAGCATCGTCTTTAACTGAATAGGTAGACTGAATGGGTAAAGCATCATCACATTCAGTAGAATAGTTTACAAATGGCAACTTGTCGTAATAACTATTTATATTTCTGGTGTTAAATTCCAAGTGCCCATGGTGTGGCTGAATCGCCACACACGGCACTGAGTGATGGGGTAGAACTACAAGCACTATACCATCCTGTCAGGATTTGAAGAGGCAATATTTGGTATGTGATTGTGAGAGGTACGACTTCGTGATGTGGTAAAGTGTTGTTTGATTGTGTATTATATGGAAACGCAGGTGTCCAGTGAATAATTCAAGTATTTTGTTGAGTCTGAGGTGGGTGTGGCAGTATCGATCTTTAAAAAACTGTTCGTATTGATCTTCAACTACTAAATAATGGATCAGTGACTTTCACTGATTTTAGTCTTCACTTCTGTCTGTGTGCTGGTGGGTTTTGAGCTTATAGGCTTGATTACACACCACAGACAAGTCCTTCACCACAGGCTTAAGAACCTTACCATGAAGTTCCTACAGTGACTGAAGAGGAACTGTTTCAGGTGTTTGTTTTTGTTGTTGTTGTTGTTGTTTATATATTTTTGTTTAGTTTTTGTAGTGTGATACTTGCTTCTGGGAACTCTAGTAATTGTTGCAACTAAAGAAATGAAATAAAAAGTTTTTCTCTACATTATAATACAGAGAATACAGAGATAATACAGAGAAACTACAACTTTTACCAGGCACTGGTAGGCTTGCAGCAAGCCAGGGAGAAGAGGACTTCCATTAATGTGGCAGCTGGAGTATTCATGGAAGAGTGGAGCCATTTTAGGAGGAGTTGAATTCCAAGTTTATGGCTGAATGACTAGTGTTTGTTTGAACTAGAGAACTATAAGGACCTTCAGTAGCTATAGGCTGATTGGTACATTACTTTATAAATGGTCATTATCCCTTGATAATATCCTAGAATTTGTCACCTAATTATACGTTCTTGTGCTGTGTAATCAATTGTCCTTCTGATAATATCTTAGCATTTTTCTGAGACCAGCTAATTATTACACACATTCTTGTGCTATGTAATTGTTATAATTCTGATAATAGCCTAGCATTTTTCTGTGACCAGCGGCAGGTAATTATTACACGTTCTTGTGGAGGGTTTCTTATACAAGGATATGAGATGATGCTCCGGTAATTGGCGAGCGAGTGTAGCGAGCGAGACACTTACAGGGGTAACACAATTGAAAATTGGGAATGTTTGTTTATTTATTTATTTATATATAAGTTTGGACGTATGTAATTCATTTTGTACTTTGACCCTCCGTATTTTTGTGTTCGCTCCGCGTTCGACCCCGTCCCAAACTTCACTAAACAGAATCCTCCGGTTTAGCAACCATTACCCGTATCACCTTAGAAATTGAATTGTTTACCGCTTTGAATTCTTTTGCGGGTGCAGTTATAACGCAAAAACTTATGGGAGCTCCATTTCTATTTGAGTTAGTCGCTATTTGTCACAGTTATAAGCCCTACTCAACAGCATTAACTTGTAAATTCATTGTCCACTAAACGAACCGCGAAGGTAAGTCTTGCGTAGGTATGTTCAGTTGTGTGAAAGCGTTACAACTACTATTAAGAATGTCACAAAGAAGACTTTAAATAACGTGACTTGATTTTGTTGCTTCTTTTTCAATTCAAACAGTTGCGGGGAGCGGTTACTATGGCACTGAAACCCCTTTACCGCATACGTAATTAAAAAACTCGACTTTATTTTAGTAGCTTGAGTGTTAGTTGTTAAAATCAATCATTTAACAATAGTGTAGTTTAAGGCTCGCTCGCCATTTGTGCTCAAGCACACCACTAGTTATAGGAACAAGACCTTATACAATATTACTACAACCATCGACTTGTCTATATATCCTGTCTCGTGCCCCCATTGGTGAGAAATTCATTACCAAACATTCCTGAGGCCATGTAGTATCCAAGTTGTGATCAAATATTATGTAGAAAGTCCAGTTTCCTGTAATGAATTGACAGTGGAATGAATAGCACAATGTCGTCCTGTTGGGATTTTAGTAAGTTTGAGTTTGTTGCATGGTTGTAGATTGAAATATCTAAATAGGGAGCCAGTATCATCATCACAGATAGGGAGCCAGTATCATCATCACAGATAGGGAGCCAGTATCATCATCACAGATAGGGAGCCAGTATCATCATCACAGATAGGGAGCCAGTATCATCATCACAAATATGGAGCCAGTATCATCATCACAAATATGGAGCCAGTTTCATCATCACAAATATGGAGCCAGTTTCATCATCACAAATATGGAGCCAGTTTCATCATCACAAATATGGAGCCAGTATCATCATCACAAATATGGAGCCAGTATCATCATCACAAATATGGAGCCAGTATCATCATCACAAATATGGAGCCAGTATCATCATCACAAAAATTCTCACTTATTTATTTTTTATTTATATCATGATGAAATGGTGCACCTGTGATCATTGAGCATGGCATAAGATAAAAGTAACAACAATCAACAACAACAACAACAATAATAATAATAATAATAATAATAATAGAATAATAATAATATAAATAATAATGGTGATAATAGATACAATGGTATGTTCTGGTAATTAGATTGAATTTTCCTGGGAAGGAGTAGAGGGTGGATCAGTTGTTATTGCTGTGCTAAAAGTGGGTGTGGCTGGGGATTTCGCCATCTTTACTTCAAACTCTTCACGTTGACCTCCCAATATTTTTCCTTCAAAATAATGGACCTCTAATCTAATATTGACTCTGTCTATGTTTCTGGCCGCGTCGCCATTGGTGATTCTGACCTCGTACTTCTGTCTGTGCTGGTGGGTGTTGAGCCAGTAGGCTTGATCACACGTCACTGACAAGTCCTTCACCAGAGGCTTGCTCTCAAACTCAGACACGTAATTATTGGTACCGGTACAGAACAGCTGCTGGTCCTCTCCAGAGAACCTCACCGTGCTGCGTGGAGCTCCTGCGATCACTCCCTGTACGTGGAACTGGAGAAGAACTGTTTCATTTGCTTGTAGTGTGATACTAGCATCTGAAGGAACTCTGGTTATCTTTACCACTGAAAGCAAACAAACAATGAAACTATCTAGTAAGATCGTCTTGTTAATTGATTACTATTAAAGTATAGAGAAGAAGCTAAGATTGTGGCATTGTGTGAGAATGTGTCACTCTGTCTTACCTGGCATTGGACGGCTGGTGACATAAACACTGCACACCAGGAAAATTATTGCCTTCATTAAAGTCACAGTCGTTGTGGCCATTATGAAATCCTTGAGTTTTGAGGCAAAGAATCTGCGCTTCTAAGTTTCTCTCTGTTGCCGTTTCCTTGTAGTTACTGACCTACAGCATGCTTAGCTTTAGGTTTTATAGACTCCATCGTGCTACGTTTGTAAGGATGCGTTAGTTTTGTTTTGAAATCAAGTCCTACATAAGTAAGATGTTTGTTTGTTTAGTAAAGCTTCAGACAATCACCAGTTCCGGTTGGCGTTGGCAGTTTATCAATTATGTAGGGAAATTTCACAGCATTGTCTGCGTGTGAATTTGTGGGCTATTGTTGAATGCAGGATCATCAGAAATTCTGACTAGTAGAATACACTAGCAATTACAAAACATCGTGTGCTTCCTGGTCTCAAACTTTTGTTTTTAAATTTGTTTATAAGATTTTTTTAATCATTTTGAAATTTTTGAATTACTTACCAATGTTGTACATATTAGTCGTGTGCGTGTGTGTGTGTGTGTGTGTGCATGTGGGAGGGAGGGAGGGAGAGAGGGAGGGAAGCTGATAGTACCACATCCCATAATATTGCACAATGATCTGTTTCAGGACAAAAAAATTGTTTTCATTGTATTGACTACTTATGTTTGTGTGTGTGTGACTACATCATGTGCCTCTAAAACTTGGCAAATTCTGATTGGTCGTCCCAAGTTGGACTGGGTGTGGCATATGTTAGTATTAGGGTGTCATTCAAGAGAGTTTGCATTTCTTTTTTATCAGTTATTGTTACATTTGAGATAGGCTAGAATCCCTCTCTCTCTCTCTTCTCATAATATTCAGTATCTGTTGTCTGAACTGTAATTACTTACTATCTCTTCAATAAACTACATATTATTGTTGTTGTTGTTATTACATTAATTATTATTGTTGTTATTGCTAATTTGTTATTGTCATTGTTCTAACTAGTTAATTACTATTAATAGTTATTGATATTGCTATTATTATTAATTGTTTTATATTATTATTATTATTATTATTGTCATCATTATCATCATCATTAGTAGTATTCAAACTGAAAACCTTTTTAAAACAATTAAATAATTTCGAATTTTCATGTTTATTACATGTAATTATATAGTAACTATCTGAGTGAGTGTGTGATCAGGAATGATAATGGCTGTTATAGAACAGTGGCAAGTGACACCTGTGAAGAGATGGTATATGATACTTGATTGCATGAGTTATTCAGTGAGTGATTGTTTGCGTATCCTTGGGAACGCTGGTGTCCTGAGAAGAGGGCGTGGTAGTGCTGGATATAGAACCTTGTGTTACTGGAGCAGTGCTGGTTGTCGAATCTGGGGTGGGCGTGGCATCATCTGTCATCATTATTATTTCAAACTCTTCACGTTGACCTCCAAATATTTCTCCTTCAAAATAATGGACCTCTAATCTAACATTGACTCTGTCTATGTTCCTGGCAGCGTCGCCATTGGTGATTCTGACCTCGTACTTCTGTCTGTGCTGGTAGGTGTTGAGCCAGTAGGCTTGATCACACGTCACTGACAAGTCCTTCACCAGAGGCTTGCTGTCAAACTTAGACACGTAATTATTGGTACCGGTACAGAACAGCTGCTGGCCCTCTCCAGAGAACCTCACCGTGCTGCGTGGAGCTCCTGCGATCACTCCCTGTACGTGGAACTGGAGAAGAACTGTTTCATTTGCTTGTAGTGTGATACTAGCATCTGAAGGAATTCTGGTTATCTTTACCACTGAAAACAAACAAACAATGAAACTATCTAGTAAGATCGTCTTGTTAATTGATTACTATTAAAGTATAGAGAAGAAGCTAAGATTGTGGCATTGTGTGAGAATGTGTCACTCTGTCTTACCTGGCATTGGACGGCTGGTGACATAAACACTGCACACCAGGAAAATTATTGCCTTCATTAAAGTCACAGTTGTTGTGGCCATTATGAAATCCTTGAGTTTGAGGCAAAGAATCTGCGCTTCTAAGTTTCTGTTTGTTGCCGTTTCCTTGTAGCTACTGACCTACAGCGTGCTTAGCTTTAGGTTTTATAGACTCCATCGTGCTACTTTTGTAAGGATGCGTTAGTTTTGTTTTGAAATCAAGTCCTACATAAGTAAGATGTTTGTTTGTTTAGTAAAGCTTCAGACAATCACCAGTTCCGGTTGGCGTTGGCAGTTTATCAATTATGTAGGGAAATTTCACAGCATTGTCTGCTTGTGAATTTGTGGGCTATTGTTGAATGCAGGATCATCAGAAATTCTGACTAGTAGAATACACTAGCAATTACAAAACATCACGTGCTTCCTGGTCTCAAACTTTTGTTTTTAAATTTGTTTATAAGATTTTTTTTAATCATTTCGAAATTTTTGAAATTACTTACCAATATTGTACATATTAGTCGTGTGCGTGTGTGTGTGTGTGCATGAGGGAGGGAGGGAGGGAAGCTGATAGTACCACATCCCATAATATTTCACAATGATCTGTTTCAGGACAAAAATTTCTTTCATTGTATTGACTACTTATGTTTGTGTGTGTGTGACTACATCATGTGCCTCTAAAACTTGGCAAATTCTGATTGGTCGTCCAAAGTTGGACTGGGTGTGGCATATGTTAGTATTAGGGTGTCATTCAAGAGAGTTTCCATTTATTTTTCATCAGTTATTGTTACATTTGGGATAGGCTAGAATCCCTCTCTCTCTCTCTTCTCATAATGTTCAGTATCTGTTGTCTGAACTGTAATTACTTAAAACAATTGACACCGAAACTGATTGCACTTGATTAGTTGTCCTATACGCAGCATTTGGTAGGGAAAGTTTACCACTTTTAAATGTACATTCTTCAGGTTGATATAACTATCTCTTCTGTGCACTACATATAATTGTTGTTACGTTGTTACATTAATTACTAGTAATGTGCTCTAATAGCACAAAATAGCGAAGCGAGCTATGCATGTTCCCTGTAGTTGCAGCTATTCCATGCATGCTTGGTGTGGCTACAAAATACTGTCAAAGTGAGAAAACAATAGTGGTGGCTTTTTTCTATGATGAAGGCTCCTGGTACTGTAATCCTCAGGAATAGTCTAATAAATAAATTAGGAACATTTAATGGCTTTTCAAAAAGAAAGATTCTTTACTTTGCTGCCTGTTTCTGTTTGGTTTTAGCTCTCCTCCTCCTTGCCCTGTCTTTTTCATTTCTTATCTCTCTCCTTACTAATTTTTCTTCTGGAGTTTCTAACGCCCTCAAAGCTCTTGACAGAGCATTTCTAACGTTTTGTCTCTCTTTCGCAGAATTTGTTTCACTGGGCATCGCTACTTCGTACGGCGGGTAAACAAAACAAAATGTTGCTAAGAAGGTTACCCGGCCCGCGCAAGCGCGTAGGAGAAGATGTGCACACGTACGCCCACGCAAGAACAAAAACAATTCCTAGACCTAACAAAACTAACAAAAAAAATTACAAAAATAAATATATATATATATCGCGGACTCATTAGAGAGTCAGCTCCGCTCACTTCGCTGAATTATTACAATTATCAAGTTTTGACCCTTCATAAAAACTAGATTGAAACTTTCTGAGTGAAGCAAAGGAAAAAAGTGAAAAAAACCCTTAGTTGTCGCCAGGGATTCGAACCCAGGACCCCTGGCTTTAGCCACCAGTGCTCTAACCACTGAGCTACGACAACCCTCGACTTCCAAGACTCTCACATTTTTCCTTTGTATTATTGAGTAGTACCGCTTGCTGCAGTCTCGTACTCAACAGACCACCAATTATGTGCCGTCAGAACACCTTTTGCAGCAAACAGTACTACTCAATAGTATAAAGGTAAAATGTGAAGGTCTTTGAAGTCAAGGGTTGTCGTAGCTCAGTGGTTACAGCACTGGTGGCAAAGCCAGGGGTCCTGGGTTCAATTCCCCGGCGACAACTAAGATTTTTTTTCACTTTTTTCCTTTGCTTCTCTCTAGACCTTTTAAGTGAGAAAACTTCAATCTATTAATTATTATTGTTGTTGTTCTAACTAGTTACTATTACAATTAATAGTTCTTGATATTGCTATTATTATTATTAGGGCAATTCCGTGAGAATTGAAAACAGGGTGGTGAAAATTGAAAATCAAAATAACTACTTAAATTATGCATCATTAGAAGTTTGAAGTTAATTTTACTCCAAATATTTTTTCAATGAGTTTACGGTTCACAAGTTATGGCCTCTTTTGTATAAAACCCTTTACCAATCTTTCCGCACGATTTTTAACACATATCACAATAAAACCATGGTTTTAGTGAAAAAAAAAATCTTCTTTTCAACCAATTTCATATTGTTGGAAGAGTTCTGTAGGAAATAGGAAAAGGATTGTATATTAAGTGTTTGTATGAGTAATAGCACGGGTAACCATCGCCGAGTGCTATTTCAATAGCTTTACGAGTGCTATTGATCCCTAATAGCACAGGTTACCCGTGCTATCACTCGCTAATAGTAGGCCAGCTTTTAAAAAAGTCATTTGCAATTGTAGCTATACTATATCGTTCAGTCAATATCTCCTTAAAGATTAGCTTCCGCTGGAACTTCGTTTTCAACCTGCGGCTCCTCCTAATCTGTTGAAAAACATTCCATCTAATACTGGTAGAGCTTCTGTGGTAAAGAATGACATTGTCTCCAACTAGAAACTACTCAAACTGTACATTTCCAAGGTGGTTCTGCACGCGTGCGCACTTACCCGTGCTATTTCACTTAGCTACGAATGTATTTCACTTAGTTTCCACTTAGTTACCGAGATATTTCAATTAGTTATGCGCTATTTCACTTTACCCGTGCGATTTCAATTGAACAGTGATTTACCCCATACATTTTTTAATGTACTATTAAAGGAAAAATTGGTCCTTAAAAAAAAAAAGAAAAAAAAAAAAAAGAAAAGAAAAAAAAGAAAAGAAAAAAAAAAGATGTATAATTGTTTTGGGGAAAAATTGGCCCATTTTTGAAAAACAAAATCAACCCACCTTTTCCTCCATCACATTAACCAAATAACCACCAAATACTTTTAATCATCTATCACATATGTACTCCAGAGAAGGAAAGAAGCTGCATCAATTGCAAGTGTAGGGAGAACCCTCCACTTATGAAAGAACAGTGTCGTCAGCCGTGATAACTACGTAGTGGATCGCTGCCACGACAGCCAGCTAGGCAGTGTCAGCATAATCCAGTTGTTCTAGTGTCAATGCCTTGCCAGTGACACATACAGCCAATAAATCTAATTCCTAGAAAGCCGTATATAACAAAACAGGAAGTTTTCTCTCGCCATTGTTATATTTAGAAAATCTTACAGCCTTAACAAAAACATTAATAAATAAACAATTAAAGCATAATTGATAAGTGATACTAAAAAAAACAAAAAACAATCCAAGTGTTGAGATTTTCTGTGGTAATATGAAACCCTGAACAGGAAATTGGAATTACCTGAAGCTAGCCATGCATAGTAAATAGAGATACATCACAGGATATTGCCATATTGCCAGAGGAAATAGACCCACTTATTAGTGGAATGTACCCATCGGCCTGGGGCTATATAAACTCCACTGAAGCTGCTTGAGTCCACAGTTTTCACAGCAGCCATTAACTGGGAAGCCAACTTCGTTATTAACAAGACGCCATTTTAACATGAAGATTTCAGCCATTGCATCAGTGAAAGTCATCCTCTTCTTGGCTTGCTGCAGCTATGCCACTAGCCGACCTGCTTCTGGTAAGTATAATTTATTATGATGTTAAAAAAAGAAAGAAAAAAAAAGAGAGAGATAATTTATGATGAAAAGCAATTTTTTATGTAATAGTTGCTGAAACAGCTTGTCTTCAAAGTTTTTAAAATTTCTTGTTTTTATTCTCTTTCTTTAGTTGTAAAGATAACCAGAGTTCCTTCAGATGCTAGTATCACACTACAAGCAAATGAAACAGTTCTTCTCCAGTTCCACGTACAGGGAGTGATCGCAGGAGTTCCACGCAGCACGGTGAGGTTCTCTGGAGAGGGCCAGCAGCTGTTCTGTACCGGTACCAGTAATTACGTGTTTCAGTTTGACAGCAAGCCTCTGGTGAAGGACTTGTCAGTGACGTGTGATCAAGCCTACTGGCTCAACACCGACCAGCACAGACAGAAGTACGAGGTCAGAATCACCAATGGCGACGCGGCCAGGAACATAGACAGAATCACTGTTGGATTAGAGGTCAGTTACTTCCACGGAGCAGTATTGGGAGGTCAACGTGAAGAGTTTGAAATAATAATGATGACTGATGCTGCCACGCCCACCCCAGATTCGACAACCAGCACTGCTCCAGTAACACAAGGTTCTATATCCAGCACTACCACGCCCTCTTCTCAGGACACCAGCGTTCCCAAGGATACGCAAACAATCACTCACTGAATAACTAATGCAATCGAATATCATATACCATCTCTTCACAGGGTGTCACTTGCCACTGTTCTATAACAGCCATTATCATTCCTGATCACACCACTCACTCAGATACAGTTACTATATAATTACATTAGGGAATTAACTTTCTTATTACTGGAATAAAAATCCCACAATAGGTTTACATTTTGGGTAGTTGTTTTTTTTCCTTTTCAGTTAGCAATTACTGTAGAAAATATGCAATTTGAAGTTTTACATTACATTACAGAGTAAAGATGATTTTTTACAAATATGCACAGTAGCCACTGTTGTTATTACTGATACATATGTACAATACTAGTGATGTGCTTGAGCACAAATGGCAAGCGAGCCTAAAAATACACTATTGTTAATGATTGATTTTAACTTCTAACACTCAAGCTAATAGTCGAGTTTTTAATTACCTATATACGGTAAAGGCATTCAATGCCATAGTAACCACTCCATGCAACTGTTTAAATTGGAAAAAAAAAGCACCAAAATCAAGTAACGTTATTAAACTTTTTCTTTGTGATATTCTTAGTAGTAGTTGTAACGCACAATACTTTCACACAACTGGGCATACCTACACAAGACATACCTTCGTGGTTAGTCTAGTGGACAATGAATTTTCAAGTAAATACTGTTGTGTAGGGCTTATAACTATGACAAATAGTATATTAACTTACCACCGCCACTAACTCGAATAGAAATGGAGCTCCTGTAAGGTTTTAAGTTTTAACTGCACCCGCAAAAGAATTCAATGATGTAAAGAATTCAATGCCCTAACCAACTCAATTAGGATGATGCGGATAATGATCTATAAACAGGATTATTCTGTTTAGTGAAGTTTGGGACGGGTCAAACACAGAGCTGACACAAAAATATGCGAGGTTCAAAGTACAAAATGACATACGCACGTCCACACATATATAAACAAACAAATATCCCTAATTTTCAATTGTGTAACCCCTGAGAGTGTCTCGCTCGCTCACCAATTACTTAATCAAACAAAAAATATACCTGAAAAACTTATTTTGCTTTACTTCAGACTTCCATTGAGCACTAATGAAAGTGACAGAGGAGAGAAAATATTATTTTATTATTGAATCCCTCATTTTGTTGAGTCGACTAAATTTCTGTAGTAATAACACACTATCATGTAAACTGTATTTGGGGGTTGAAATCACATCCACAGACGTTTGTAGTGCCTGCCTTTCTTTACTTAGAAACAACAACTCAACGATGTTGTTGTGGTCACTATGCATCTTTCTTATTAGTGAAAGTAGTCTTGTAAGATGTCAGTTGAGACACACCCCTGGCTTCATCATGCAGGGGATCTGATGCAAGTCACACAAACAGACATGGCGGAAGACCTAATGAGTTTACTTATTGCTGGGGGTTTCTGTTCCAGACCTGGTTAATGACTTAGTTAAGAAGTGTCAGTGACAACAACACTTCTGGTCGGATGTTTATATTTATCATAAAGGATGGATATTAATTCCATATGAAATTTCATGATTACTTTATAGAAGTCCCTCAGTGATAAAACCTAACAAACAGAACCAAGACAGTCACCATGGTAACGGACATGAAAGCCATGGTGTATACTTGGTAGGTTTTAATGTTGGTTGTTATAGTCAAGTTAACAAAAGACGAATTCTATGAAACACCTTATGTTTAAGTGTAATTTTTATTCTATTAAAGATTCGACTTCTTTTTGGAAGATATCTGTAGTATCATCCGGATAAATATGCAATGCAATGAAATGGTTGCCATAGTAGCTTGTATTATCGACCATGTACTTTCTGTTGTAGTTAGTTTTATTTTGAATTTCTTCGTCAGTTTACCAATTATGAAAGTGCTGCATACATCCTGTGCTTTTGACATGCCTGCTTGTATTCTGTATTTCTTTCACTGCTGTTCAGTGCCAATCTTAGTTTAACTAAAGATTGAATGACTTTCGATTGATATTTATTGATAGTTTTAATTTTTGTTGTTTTATTGTTTGTTAGTAGAAATTTGTTCTGCTTTAGTTTTGTTGTTGTTATTTTTTCAAGCGAAAAATGTATATTAAAAAACATCTTTTATCTAGTAATTGTATAATACATCGGCTGACCTTTAAATGCCTACCTACTGCCCACCCTACGCTAAGTCATTGTACTTGAACTGAGTGAGTCAAGATTATTTAAAGAGTATGGTTGCACTGGAAACTCTCTGTGGTTTTAATTTAAATTAGTAAATTCATTTTGTTAAGACTAGTTTTCCAATACATTCTTTAGTGATTGTCCCTTTGCTACAACTGCTGTTTTGAGCAAATTTTAGTCTAATTAACAATTTAATAACTTTTGGTGTAATATTTTGTTGGTATTCTTTAATTTTTTTTTTTTTGTTGTTGTTGTTGTTGTTGTTGTTGTTTTTCTGGTAGATGTTTTATTTTTTGTGTGTGTTTTTCCCATGGGTTTTCAAGCAAAAAAAAAATCCTTGAAAAAGTACAATTTTTAATTTAAGTAACAGAGAAAAACTACAATTATTAAAAAAAAAAAAAAATGCTAATTAGAAGAGTTTATCATTTGTAATTGACTAGAATACATCAGCGGACTTCTCAGTGGCTGTCTAACACCCATTGTAGTTTACATCGTAATGCGTAGAACTGAGTTGGTCAATTATTTGAAACTTTGTGGTTGATTGTGGGACCATCTCCTAGCAACCACACCTAACATAACAATAAACAGACATTATATCTCCTGGCGTTCATTTGTATGTATACATGTGTATCTATGGCAGTGCTCCACTTAGTGTGCACTTATGTTTTAGTCTGAGCATGACCAGACGTGTCACACACACTCACTGCATATTTTCTAATTGTGTTTCACCCGTGGGTGGCAAATGTATAAAACTGAGCCACCCATGGTTTCAATCAGATCCAATTAAGCCTGGTGTACATTAAGCATACCTGTGTGACTTGCTAGTGTCTAGTCATAGCTTGAGAGTAGTGTGCAGTACAGTGCAGGTAACTAAGGATCCTGGTGGCAGTACTACTAACTCTGGTGTGGATGGCTTGACTCCCTCCATTATCCATCCAAACAATTGATGATGGTCTACATACCTCATTCCTAGTGAAGAAAGGCCAATTAGGTCTATAATTAAGACAAAGAAAAGGGTCAAGTTACTTGCCATCTAAGTGGGTCACACTTGTAGGATGAAGGATTCCTGTAGGGTTACATGCTGCTGTGTGCTCAGAATATTCTTTTGATCTTATCGAGGAGAGAATGACTTAATTTTCTGACTTAATCTGTGAAATAACTGGTTGCTAGGAATTGTCAAGGGTTCCAGGTAGGTACAGCTGCTCTAATTGGAATGACTGGCAAAGGAAATAAAGGGGAGTGTAGGGGTAAAAAAAAGTTCCCAAGCGGAGCTGTAAATACGTTGAAAAGTCACTTCTACATAATAGTTAGACACTACCACTAAGGGCACTACTGTGTTTACGGTCCCGAAGGCCTCAGGCTGTGGCGTCCTGAGCGTAGCGAGGACGCTACTAATGGGGCCTGAGGGACCCTAAACACAGTAGTGCCCGATGGTGCGCAGTGCCTAACTAATTTAGAACATAGCAACCACTGAGTGAGTGTTTCCAAGCGCTTCCAACGTACTTCCACTCCCAGCATGCTAACATTTTTTGATAAGGAAAAGAGAGATATTTCAAGGGAGATGGAAGAACCTACAGAATTTTGTGATAATCCTACCTGTTTAGGAGAACCTTGGTGTAGCGCCTGGGAAATATGTAGTGAAATGATGGACAGAGCTGCTACCGCAGTACCTGAAGAGGAGAAAATATACTCCAATTCTCTTATTAAGGAACCTAAAGAGCGAGATTCCCAAGCTTCCTGCTCTAACCTACCACAAACCACCACTGGTCAATCTCTCTCGCCGTCAAAGAAACAATCTCAAGCATCCTCTCCTCTTTCCTACAGCAACAAAAGACTTTTTGCTGCAATAAAAACTGATGAGGAAGTTGACAGGGCAAGGGAAACTGGTACATGCAAGAAAACTAAAGAAGACACCAAATATTTCTGTGGTTTGTGGACTTCCTGGAGCTTCTACAGGGAGAATCAGAATGGAGACAAAATACCTTACACCACATTGAAATGAAACGACTACAGTCCAAAGGCTTAGGGTCAAAGAAGCGCCAGGCTGAACCCTTATCACTTGATGAAGAAGAAATATTGTGGGAGAAAGGACTTTTAGGAGATAAGGACCCACATACTTTACTTGATACTACTATGGTATTTTGTAATGGACTTTATTTCGCTTTGAGAAGTGGACGAGAACACAGGCAGCTCCGGTTGAGACCCTGCCAAATTGCAATTTTTTGAAATGGAAGGAGAATGGCCATATTTGAAATATACTGAGGATTTATCTAAAAATAGACCTGGTGGGATTAAAGGTAGAAAGATTAAACCAAAAGTAGTAATACATCATGCCAACTCAGACAATTCCGATCGCTGTCTTGTACGACTATTCAATAAATATATCAATATGTGTCCTACTTCCCCTAATGATTTGGATGCCTTTTACTTGCAGCCTGCCACTAAACCAACCCAACCCAAGATTGCTGGTATACTACAAGGCCTCTGGGACACAACACATTAACTAAGACCATTGCTAGGTTGTGTGCAAGTGCTGGTATTGAAGGCTTCAAGACAAATCATTCACTACGTGCCACTACAGCAACAAGGCTGTATTAAAGTGGAGTCGATGAACAACTAGTGATGGAGAGAACAGGACACAGAAGCTTGGAAGGAGTGAGGAACTACAAAAGAACATCTTCACAACAGAAAGAAGCTTTATCAGACATTTTCTACAACAAAATTCCTAGACTTTGCAACTCTAATAATGATACTTCAACATCTTCTAGTCAACAATTAGTACCCTGTTCTTCTCCTTTGCAGAGCCATAATTCCACCCTAGCATCAACAACAAACATTCACAGAAACATAAAGACAAGTCTGCCAGGATCATTTACATTTAACTCTTGCTCAGGAATCACATTTAATATAAACTATTAGTTGATATTTCTTAGCATCATCTAGCTAGCTATTAGCTGTACTTGGCAATTGTAAAATACTATATAATTTTAAATTTTAAAACACACACTTGCTCTATCATAAATACTTGCAAGATTTAATTCAGGCACAATTTTAATATACCAAACATGAAAGTCAAAAAATTCTAGCTCCTCCTTCTCTGGGGTAGCTATCATAGAAACCACTCCAATGCCCTGAGAGGCAGGGCACTACATATAGTGCCCTCGTCGGAGGAACTACGCAATTCAGAGCCCCGCTACGTAATACAAAAACTACAGTAGCTATGTTCTAAGTAATTTAAAAATCGCCCGGTATACGTTCTAAAGTCGCCGATCGGTCAAGTCACTTGCCATCTAATTGGGTCACTCATGCAGGATGAAGAATTCCTGTAGGGTTACATGCTGCTGTGTGCTCAGAATATTCATTTGATCTTACCGAGGAGAGAATTCCTTAATTTTCTGACTTAATCTGTGAAATAACTGGTTGCTAGGAATTGTCAAGGGTTCCAGGTAGGTACAGCTGCTCTAATTGGAATGACTGGCAAAGGAAATAAAGGGGAGTGTAGGGGTCAAAAAAAAGTTCCCAAAGCGGAGCTGTAAACACGTTGAAAAGTCGCTTCTACGTAATTTCAAAATCGCCTGGTATACGTTCTAAAGTCGCCGATCGGCGGAGTTACAGCAGAATTACGGCGTAAAAAACACTCACTCTCTCCCGCTTGTTACGCGCGTAAACAATAATTTGCCCTGCCCACTCCATACGCCCCACCCAGTCACCCGTGGTTTGACACTTATTGTAGCCGTTTCTATATTTTAGGCTAGCGAGTAGTCAGAAGGAGAAACGACGCCGGCTAGCAAGTATTCCGTCGGAGAATCGGAGTAGGCTAGTGAGCAGTCAGGGAAACGACGCCGGCTAGCGAGTATTCTACGGGAGCAGCTAGCGAGCAGTCAGTGGGAGAATCGGAATCGGCTAGCGAACAGTCAAGGAACGACGCCGGCAATCAAGTGGCGGAGAATACGAGTAAAAGAACGGAGCAGTTCAAAGCAGCAACTGTAGCGGAAAAATGTCTGCTGAGGCGCGTATATTATAATTATCTAGTAATTACTGCGCGTGTTAGCTGCAAGGATCTTACCGCAAAAATTGCGCGTTTACTTTACGGATTAGCGGTGGTGGCGGCGTAATATGGAGTAACTACGGCGACTTTACGCTATCTAACCGCTTGCCGACTTTCTTTGATAACTCCGTTGAATAGCCGCTCCGTTTTGGGAACTTTTTTTTTACCCCTGAAATAACTGGTTGCTAGGAATTGTCAAGGGTTCCAGAATGCTTATAAAGTCGCCGATATTCATTTGATCTTACCGAGGAGAGAATGCCTTAATTTTGACTTAATCTGTGTAGGGTTACATGCTGCTGTGTGCTCAGAATATTCATTTGTTACCGAGGAGAGAATGCCTTAATTTTGACTTAATCTGTGAAATCATAACAATGGTTGCTAGGAATTGTCAAGGGTTCCAGAATGCTTATAAAGTCGCTGATATTCATTTGATCTCACCGAGGAGAGAATTCCTTAATTTTGACTTAATCTGTGTAGGGTTACATGCTGCTGTGTGCTCAGAATATTCATTTGTTACCGAGGAGAGAATGCCTTAATTTTGACTTAATCTGTGAAATCATAACAATGGTTGCTAGGAATTGTCAAGGGTTCCAGAATGCTTATAAAGTCGCCAATATTCATTTGATCTCACCGAGGAGAGAATTCCTTAATTTTGACTTAATCTGTGAAATCATAACTGGTTGCTAGGAATTGTCAAGGGTTCCAGAATGCTTATAAAAGAGCAGAATGGTAGGTACAGCTGCTCTAATTGGAATGACTGGCAAAGACATGCCTGTGAAATAAAGGGGGGTTTATTATTAGTGGTTATTTGGTGGGTTTGAGTCAAGTTCAAAGTTTATCGTCAGTTTTATATAACATGTTTACAGTTGCATGGTTATTTATATTTAACAAAAATACTTAATATACCAACTCACAACATAAGGAACCAATTTATACATGTATATATGTGTATACAATTATACACGTATATACAATTAAGAAACTCGCAACATTAATAAACTTATTTTAGTATTGATTATGGATGCCAGACAATACCAGACTTGAAACCAGGCCAAGCTCACTCCTATGTGTGTAGATCATCCCATACATAGGTTGATCCGGTTCCCATAGATACGTAAACAATCAGCACAGCTACCTTCAATTCATGCCATCAAGTCCATACAATCACTTCACAGGTGACACTTACCATTTTTAAACAGCCATTATTAAGTTTGTATCTGACTGTAAAATATGACTTAAGTCTTATGTTAGGGCTTGATTTAATGGCGATGCTGACAGGAAGTCGGACTGAATCACCACTGGATTAAGCAGTTGCTTAATCTACCAGTAATGTGGTTGCCATTGGTAACTCTGACCTCATATGTACTTCGCCTTTGCTGGTTGTTTTGAGCAAGGTATATAAATAATAGTGCAAGGCATAAATAGATTTTAGAAGTACTTCAGTTTCTAGAAATCCAATTGTTTTAGTCACACTTATATATTTATTTATTATTATTATTTATTTATTTATTATTATTATTTATTATTATTTATTTATTTATTTATTATTATTATTTATTTATTTATTTATTATTATTTATTATAATTATTTATTTATTTATTATTATTAATTATAATTATTTATTTAATTAATCACTTTATTTATTTATTGATTGATTGATTGATTGATTGATTCATTCATTCATTCATATGTTTATTATTTATTTATTTATTTATTTATTGCATTATATTACTAAATTATTGATTACGGAGGCCAGACCATACCCGATTATAAAAACAGGACGTGGACCCATCAAGGCATGCTTACTGCTAGGTCTTCCCTGTCTAGAATGGGTTCATCCTGTTACAACTGGTCGTCCATGAAATCCCCCCTCTCTTTGCCATCTTATGCAACACTACCAACTGCTTGCATATAAACATTTACCTATAAAGTTCTAATTGATTGCTTTGAAGGTGGTATGGTCTACTTCCTCCTAATTAGCAGGATTTTTGAAAGATAACCAATCGGCTCTTTTTGGTTTTGTTGGTGAGGGTATATTTTTTAAGAATGCCATGTAGCACTGGTCATCTGAAAGATACGTGTGTATGTTTGTGAGTGTGTGTGTGCGCATATGTGTGTGCAGTGTGTGAGTGCGTGTTCAATGTGTCTATGCAGGGTTTCATATATGATTTTTTTCTGGGGGGGGGAGAGTTTAGGAAGGAGGGCCACACGTTTGTTTGACCACACCCACTTTTTCTGAAACCACACCCATTTGATTAAAGATCGTCTCAGGTCTAGAATTAGTGACATCAATTGGAAGACTAATGCGTATTGCAATTGAAATTGAAGGACCTCAATTAACTGAAGTAAACTTTCACCAAATATTAGATATACAACAACAAAATCACAGAATACCATAATCACAGAATGTCATTAAGTTGATAGTAAATATTATTAATTTATTTCATGAAATTCTGGGGGGGATCCCAGGGTGCCCCTACCTCTGTATGAAACCCTGCTACGTGTATGTGTGTAATTAAGTGTGTGTGTGTGAGTGTGTGTACGTATGTATGTATGTATGTGAGTGTGTGTGTTGGGCGTAGAGGAATGTGTGAGTTTGACTAAAGAATGCAACTGGAGGTGTTGCTATGCTGCGTTAAGTCAACTGTTGACATGGGCTGTGCACACAGTTCACATCCTATTTTAAATAAAGGAGACAGATATTGAATCAGGAAAAATACATGTAAATAGCTAATACATGCTCAATGCACAGCTTGGTAAATCTTGGTTAGGGTGTTGTTGTTTTTTGTTTGTTTTTAATCTTTTCATTTTTTCTTTCTTTTTTTTTTTTTTTTTTTTTTTTTTTTTTTTTTTTTTTTTTTTTTTTTTTTTTTTTCATACTCAAGACAGGTGATAACGAATATCATTACATGCTCTTCATTCCACAATATCTTTATTGATTCAGTCATTCTCGGCTGAAATAATTATAATAATAGCAAATACTGATAATTGATGATAATAGCAAATTTTCTCATTTTTTACAGCCAATAATATTGTTAATTAAAACTTAACCCGATGTTTCGACTTCTTGCTGAAGTCCTCTTCAGGGGTCAACTGAGGTCAAACTCTCCGTGGTGATATAATAACACAAAGTAAACAGCAAGATTTCTGAAGGGCACACTTACTGTCTACTATATCCTGGAGGGTGATTTACACGCAGCATGGACAGCCAGCATCCTGGAAGCTCTAAACCTAACTTGCTGTTGTCAGGTGTCATCTGTATGTGTAGAGCTTCCTTGATCTTCAACTCACAATACTTACTGACTCTGTTTACAACTCTTACCGCTTCCCATTTAATGTGGTGATGTTGCTGCCAAGCATGTTCAGCAATGGCTGAAACCTTCTCATCACCTCTCTTACAAGCATCCTGATGGTCTTTCACTCTCTGCTCTAGCCTTCATATTTCTATTGGACACAAAGTGAATGTAATACAATACATCACCGATCATCCAACACATGTGCATGTGGGGGGAGGTTCGATCGCTGCCACCAGGAGATAAAGTGGAGATCGTCGCTTGGCGTTTTGCTGATACGTGCGTGAATGATCGCCCCAGGCAGCCTTTAGATAAGCTGACCCCAGGTCTGGCCTTAAGACGACAACCGAGCTTTTTATTCCACACACAAAATCAATGCACAAGGACTCTCATAAAATTCAACTCTGATCCACTGGGGCTGGGCCGTGGTATATATAACCCAGCACCATGTGGAGTGAAACATAAATAAAAATGCTGTAGAGTCTGTAGTACATATGTATGTATGTAATGCAATCTGACCATTTATACTAATTAAGATGTTCATAACTCTGTTCTCAATCAAGATAACTCTGTTTTGGCGTGGGTGTTCCCACACCCCCCACTGCTAAGCCGAGGCACCACCTTGACTTCTTTCAGGGGGACAGCATCGTTTGCGAATCCAACCTCTCCTGACCAAGCCTGGCGACTAAGACCATCCTCGTTGTCATTGCATGACCCAGGTCTGTAAATGATGTCGATGCTGTGTTCCATCAGTTTCATGGCCATTCCCTGCAATCGTCTGTTGAGTGCTTTGATGAAACACAAATCACTATGTGACGTGCAAACTAAAGAAAGAGAGGAAGTGGGTGAAGATAATGCTTTGATTGTAACTGAGAAAATTGAGAATGTTCGTCCCTTATTATCAGAGGCGACTGGTAAGGTGGTTAGCATGCCTTTAGCTAGTGCCGAGGAGTGTAGTATGGATTCTTCTGTGGAAGGTGTAGGAGGTGGAGAACCTACTGTAGCTAGTGCCGAGGAGTGTAGTATGGAGCCTTCGGCAGATGTGTCTCATGGGAATGTATGCAATAATACCAGTACTGACATGTGTGATGATAATGGGGCATTGTGTGATAGTTTGGATTTGGGTAATGTGTCAAAAGGAGATGATAAATCTAAGCTTGTGGAGGAAAGCATTGCCTCCTACTTCAAGAACTTGAGATGCTGTTGGACTGCTGACAAAATGTTGCTCCTGCAGACGTTCGTGGCTCTCTGTTGCCAGGATAGTCGACTCACTCGTATTTGACAAACTCTGGGCATCTTCAAATATGTCAGTCGAGGAAGGGATTGTGGTATCTCCTGACGAAGGTCTGTCACTGAGACCAGATAGCAGGTCATCCTCTGACGTGATCCTTGATCGAGTAAGGATCCCATATGCACCAGTCTGTGGTTGCTCTGCCTTCCTCTTCATTCCCTCATCCATCTCCACAGCCCCCAGTCCACTGATTGGTCCGGTGCAGGAAGAAGCCTGTACAAAATAAAGTATAAACTGAAAATTAAATTACAATTATTCAAGTGATACAGGTGAAATAAATCTGAACTACACAAGTTAAAAAAAAAAAATCCTTGACAAACAGTTCGTCCAGTTCCTTCCAGTTGTCCTGTTGGCCGCACAAACGAGGTTCAATTCGTCACCGCTGCCAACCAAGTTGTGGGGGTAGGTTCGATCGCTGCTACCAGGAGATAAAGTGAAGATCGTCACTTGGTGTTTTGCTGATACGTGCGTGAATGATGGCCTTTAGATAAGCTGACCCCTGACCCCAGGTCTGGCCTTAAGACGACAACCGAGCTTATTATTCCACACACATAATCAATGCACAAGGACTCTCACAAAACTCAACTCTGATCCACTGGGGCTGGGCCATGGTATATATAACCCAGCCCCATGTGGAGTGAAACATAAATAAAAATGCTGTAGAGTCTGTAGTACATATGTATGTAATGCGATCTGACCATTTATACTAATTAAGATGTTCATAACTCTGTTCTCAATCAAGATAACTCTGTTTTGGCTTGGGTGTTCCCACAGTGCAGTATACAGCCAGTGCACGTTGGTTAGGTAAAGGGACATTACCGGTCACTGTTCCCTGTGTGACTCACTGTATTGACTATTTCTTTGCTTATACTCAATAGTGGAGATAACACCTTCAACAAGAGGAAGTTAGAGGATGTCTTCCATTTCCCCCTACACTGTTGAGCACAGCTTCCTCCACACAGTCTGGCACGAACTGATTAGTTTATTTCACTGATTCCGGGAGATGGCACTCAGAGATTCAGTATAGTCACAACCTTGTTATGAAGTGTCGCCGTTTAATAAATGACAATAGTCATTCTCGGCGACATGCAGTTACAGTTGTGGGAGTGAAAATTGATCTTTTCTCCCTTCCTTTGAGTCCAGGTATAGACTAGTGTACTGCTGGTGCAAACCCTCACTATGTTCTGGTCATGAACTAACATCCTCATTATTAGAACATAACCAAGGTGTATATGTACATGTGTGTGTGCATGTAAATTGTTATGCATAATTCCATATTTACCAAGTAAAGCAAGCCATTTGTGTGCTGTATTGCAAATCTTTTCACTACAGACTTGGACTTACTTTTTTCTTTTTTTTCTTTCAAGAAATAGCTTTGCGTCTGTCAGTTGATGTAGCTTTGTTTGTTTTTAAGTAAATTTTTATGCTAATGTCACCATTCCATCAACCATGCAAGTGGGTGTGGTCTATTTACTAACTGAATAATTAATAATAATTATTAAATTTTTTATCTTCTTATTATTAATTATTATCATTATTATTGTTATTGTGTTGAAGACACTTGTGACATTTAGACCAGTTCTATTTGTTCAGTGAAGTATTCATTTTACTACAACAAAATTTTAACGCGAATGTTTCATTTGGTAAAGTGTGAAAAGTTCACAAAACCTCACAGTTCTGTAAGCTAGTTATTCAGATGTAACACTACATATTAATCCTTCTCTTCATGTAATCCTTCTCTTCCTGTTGCTATCAATTACCAGTTTAGTTTTGTTATCTTCCTGTTGCTAATAATAAACATTATGGTTTGTTATCTTCCTGTTGCTAATAATAAACATTATGGTTTGTTATCTTCCTGTTGCTAATAATAAACAGTATGGTTTGTTATCTTCCTGTTGCTAATAATAAACAGCTAATAATAAACAGTATGGTTTGTTATCTTCCTGTTGCTAATAATAAACAGCTAATAATAAACAGTATGGTTTGTTATCTTCCTGTTGCTAATAATAAACTATAATAGTCTTTGTTATCATCCTGTTCTGCAATGATCGCTTGCCAAACCCAGACCTCCCCTGGCCCATTAGCCCATTGTGGTCGTGTGTGAGTGGCTTCAACTAAGGGTTGTGTGGGAGGAATGAAGCCCACGGGGATACACCTCGCACATCCTCAACTCCTGAATACAAGTTAGCTTTATTGCGTATATGTGGTGCTAGGAAGCTCTGTCAATTTCCCTTACCTTGCCTTCATACCTTTTCACAATCGCAATTCCCTACCCTCCCACCCGCCCACCCACCCACCCACGCACACCTTCCTTCCTTCTCCTCTTCTTTTTCTGTCCTTCTATCCTGTCCCTTGTGTTTATCGGTGTTGCTACGACAACAAAAAGGGGAGATTGTAAGATACCATATTTTGTTTGCATGAAAGTTTTTTTTTAAGTACTTGATCAGAGAGCATAAACATTATTACTCTATAGTGACCTCAATAAATGAACTTATCAATTCTGTGCTGAATTCCTCTTGAAATATTGCAATCTAGTAACACTTGAGCTGGTGTCATCTCATGCACAAGTTTGTTAGGAAAATGATTAATGGAGTTTTAGCAAATATTTGTGTTGTTGTTATTATTGGTGTAAGTGAGGAAAAAATCAGTGATATGATAGTCTTCTAAATTACAACTCTAAAGATATATTCTACCAGTGAAAGGAATACATAGCTGATGATAATGATGATATTGAGAACAGTCGGGCTCTAGGGATAAATTAATGACATTGTAATCTTTACAACTCTCTGTTACAGAAATTGTTTATTGTTTAATTGTTTATAACTTTCTTTTGTTCTTCATATTGGATGAAGTCCTCTGACAGTAGATAAATAATTTCGCGTGACCATGTGGATGGATCTAAAATGAAGTTTCCATGGTGCACGCGTCTCGGACTGGGAATTGCTGCCTGCGTTCGTGTGCTTTCTTGAGGACGAGGAATAATGCTATTGCTACGACGAATATAGTTAAAAGCAGTACTGCTATCAATGCCAGCAAGATCGGGGTGGTCACATTGCTACGGTAACGATCAACAAATCCTTGATTGATGGACGTGGCACCTGCAACCGGCTCTGCCGTGCCCGCAAGACTTTTAGGCTTGAGCATGATGATGTTATAGAGGTAATTCTGGACTGGCAGGCTAGCCGAGACTTCCACGCGTATGTGGATGACCACTTGCTTCACGTCGAGCGCGTTCTCCCCATTGGTCAGAACAACTTCCAACTTTTGCCTGTGGGTACTGGTGTCCACCCAATAGGATAGATCACATATTACAGATGTGTTCCTGAGCAACGCTTTCCTGGGGAACTGGTAGATGGGAATGTATCGATTCTTGCAGTTGCTTTGTGGAGGATCACCGATGAATTCTATTCGTGCCTTGACCGTCATTAGCTGCCCATCAAAATGGAACTGGACAAGAATCGAATCTTTGAATTGCAAAGAGACGGAATCGTTTAAGGGGAGTATGTGGCTGGTCTTCAACAAAGTTTGTATAACATGAACTAAAAGAAAAAAAATAGAAGTCATCATTAACTTGGAGTGTAGCCAATAGCTGTGACTAAGAGCATACTCACCTGATGGAGTGGGTGGGGCAGTGGGAGGGGCTGCAGTTTCTGATGAAGATTGCTGCAGGGGTATAGCTAGGAAAGCAAGAAGAGATGCTATTTTTAAGATAGTCATTTCACTTCTTTTCCAACTCTAACTGCTGAAGTACTGGTTGTCAACAGGCAGAGTTCTCTTCTTTATATGGCATACATAGGTGCGAGATCAGATAAGGCTTGTGGGTGAAGTGTCAGTTTTTCCCAGGTGGTTTCCCTTGAGTGATGTAATGAATATATTGTTATGCTGAGCCCTGGACCTTCCAACAAGTCTTTTGCTAAAGAATGTTGTACCAGCTCCACAAAACTTGAGGTGTATAGCTGGTGATTACTCTTGTGGAATGGGAAGGTTTCTTTCGTGAGTTATTTGAAATGTTAAGTTAATCAGGTTGTAAAGTGAGGGTTTCTTACCAACAACAGAACCCTTGAAAATGAAATGTTGTGAATATAAGCTCTTTTCTGTAGGACCTTTAGTCCCTGGATTTGTTACTAGTTCTACTGTGGTAGTGGTGTGTGTGTGTGTGTGTGTGTGTGTGTGTGTGTGTGTGTGTGTGTGTGTGTGTGTGTTACACTAAGTGTTAAGTTTCCCTTAATTGCAGGTGTCAAGTCACCTTGTATGTATTGTTGTTCTGTTTGATATTCAAATTCACAGGCTCAAAAGCCAACTTTAGGAGGTAAAAAATATAAACCATTTATTTGAAAAAGTCATATTTATAAGAATGTGTACACAGCATTGAAGAAATAATAACATTTGCACAAAATGAGATATTTGTAATTTGACTTCACAAAACAAAAACCATGTCCTAAAAATGCATACCCAATAATTTTACTTTTTTTGTTTGTAGTAATTGCTGCAGCTGATTTTTTTCACTCCTATTGAATGATTTGATTAAATGTGTTATTAATATCCATTATTTTACTGCATCAGCTATAAATATCATTATAGCTCTTAATTTGAATTGACTCTGGGCCGAATTTTTATAGTTTACTACGAGAAGTTGTAAATAATTATAATTGAATCAGTTTCATAGTAAGCGGTTGAAGTGTTGGAATGTGATAACTTGTAAGTCACTACTGAGTAAGCAATTAACTGACCACAGGGGGTTGGTGTTTTTGTTCACATACAGTATGTATCTATTTTTAGAATTGTGTGTGTGTGTGTTTGTGTGTGTGTATGTTATAGACTCGCCTCACGCATCGAGGTTCCTACGAGACTGGTTCAAGTGACTCTAGTGCAATTTACAATGCCAATAAAAACACAGTCTCCATACAAGCAGGGTACGTTCTCTACTGGAAAATGTATGAGCAATAAGATGATCCATTTGTGTGTTTGTGTGTGTGTGCGTATTTGTAGTTCTGGCCAGTATGCGTCTAAAGACAGCATCAATAATCACTTACCAGAGTAAGTGAATGGGTGTGGCTTTGAGTATGAGATAGGAAGTGGGTGTGGCTATTGATGACGCCATAGTTATTAAATACGGAGAAGGCGTGGTTGTTTAATAGTTCTAATTCATAATTATAGTGTTTTTATGACTTGCAATTTTTTAGATTGTTGTGCATAATTTTTTGGTAAATTTTTATCCAATTAGATAAAATGGATTTAAAAAAATCCAATACACTATTCTCTACAAAGGTACAGTTTTATTGTGTATCTTCAAAACAACAACAACTTGCACTATAATTGAGAACTTACCATTACTCTGAATATAAATTATCATGTCTGGATCCATTGAGTAGTCTATGTATACGCACGCATTGGAAGACATAATGGGAAAAAAGCATTCATCCAGCATGAGAGTCTGTCTCTATGTATTGGATCCTTTCATTCATTACATTTAGAGCACAATAGCTAAGAGGATAGAGGATGGGAAGTCTGGGCTGCAGCTGGCTGCTGTCTAGCCTTAGGAACCGACCAATGGAGAGAAATGATCACACATTGTTGTTGTTGTTGTTGTTGCTGTTGTTGTCATTCTGAAAACTGTAAACACTAGCTCTGAGCAGCACATTATAGTCATTAATTTCAATTATCCTGCGAGCCAAAGGGCTTGTATTGAAATTGTATTGGGAGTTGTGCTCAGGTAAGTAATCCTGTACAGTTTTCCTGCCAATATTTTTAGCTAGATATGTTGTTAGCTAATGATGAAGTGGTGTTCGTTAGTTACGGGGGAAATAATAGGTATGATTGCGAAAGAGCCTGGGGGAAGGAGGTTAGCTTCAAAAGGACTAATACATAGTAAACACCTAAACATTAGGTGTAAGGCCAAGCCCCTGGAAGTAATCCAGGTCAAAGTGCAAGTTAGCTTCTTTTTTTGGCGACTGTGTTTGGAATAGACAATATGAGGTAATGTATTGGACTTCACATTGTGTTTGTTGTGAATAAGATACAGTGGGTTGAAGACTATGTCAATACCAAACTAAGCTTCAATATACACTTACTCTAAGTCTCAATAGCTTAATTATTACAACTGAATTGTCAGATTGAGTATAGGGGAAGGATGTAACAGTTTTTATGCCAGTGTGGGGGTGGGAGCTTTGAATGCCTGAGCTATATAATTGCTGCTAAAGACAAGCCCTTTGAGTGCAGTAATGGTGCTTTGTTTGGCTTCAGTTTGTGTTTCCTTAATTTAGAGACGACTGAGAAGAATAGAATGAGATTACATTAAATAAATAGTGCCTGAACTGTAATAGGTGGATTAAAGAAGGCCACAAAGAAACTAAACAAAAAACAAAGACAGACATTAGTTCATGATGGAGGAAAACAGCTAGGATATTCATGATGAGTGGGAAATTATTGAGGCTTGGAAGAAGGGGAGGTGTGTCCGGGACTGGTCTCGTGTGTAATGTTATTCATAGCTATTCACAGTAAGTCTCACAAACCACTGGAACAACCACAACCAGTAGTTCACGACTATATATAGCTCGTGTGTGGATGATGTCATGCTGCAAGGGGAGGTTATTTATTCCCCAGTGAACACTGCATCACAATGGTGGGAACTTGGTGGCGAAAAGGTATTTTAAAAAAAGGGGGGGAGGGGCGGTTTGGCAAACTGAGCATACACATTTGGATGGGTATTTTTTTTTACAGTATTACCTCATTCTTTATGTTGGTGTGTTTCTTATTGTTGATGTTGTTGTTGGTGTGTTTCTTGTTGTTGATGTTGTTGTTGGTGTGTTTCTTGTTGTTTTGATGTTGTTGGTGTTGTTGGTGTTTCTTATTGTTGATGTTGTTGTTGGTGTGTTTCTTGTTGTTTTGATGTTGTTGGTGGTGTGTTTTTATTGTTGATGTTGTTGTTGGTGTGTGTTTTGTTTGTTTGTGGTTTGCTAAGTTACTTTATTCTTTTATTCTTGCACGCAATAAATGCACTGCAGTGTCTTCCATGAGGTCTGGTATGCCCTCTCACTCCTGTCTTGACACCTCGCTTGCCTGGAGTCACAGTGACCAGTTGTACAGGTTTCATACAGACTATGGGAACTGTGAATTAACCCTCCCTCCCCCCCCCCCCCAAAAAAAAAAAAAAGATTTTTGATATTAATCCAGGAAATTTTGTTAATGAAAATATCAGTTGGACATATTGAACAAATTATCACCCGGTAGCAAGTCAACACTTTTTGTTTGGTCCTTCAAGAGCAATGGTAATAGTGTCTTAACTTTAACCTCATAATTTGTTTCATAGTCCATGATTTACCCAGTTCCATGTGTTTTTGGACGTACAACATTCTGACTCCCCCTTACCAACAAAACAACTTAGGATGAATGTCAACTGCTTTAAGTATTGTCTTCTAGGTAACAGGACCTTTGTGTTCGCATTGTGTGTTATGATAAGTGCTGAAACTTGGCATACATTTACCCCTGGGGCAATTCACTTCAGCAGTTATTTTTTGTCTTCAAGTTGAGTAAAACGGAAAAAAAATTTTTTTAAACTATCTCTGGAATTACTGAAAGAAAAAACACAGCAGTAGGGGAGGGTAAGAAAAATATGAGAAAAAAGGGAAGAGGAGGAGAAGAAAAAGAAAGGAGGAGCAAAGGGTGGGGGCAGGCGGGGGGGCGGAGGGGGCAACCAACCAAAACCAACCAAAAAAAAACAAACCCAACCCACCCCACCCCCAACCCCCACCAACACCCCCACGCAACAACCACCCCCCCCCCCCCCCCTTTTTTTTTTTTTTTTTTCCCCCCCCCCCCCCCCCTTTGTGGCCTTCTTTACCCCACCTAACAACAGTGCAGGCATTAATTGAATTTCTCTAGTAACAACTGGTAGGGAGAAAATGCTCTTAAAGTGGTTTTCTTAACACTTGGAGTACCTGAACAGCAGAGACCCGCAGCCATAAGACTGCAGAGTTGTGCTATTGATAGTGAATTGTGTCTAGAGGAGTAGGTAGTGGATGATTGTGTGATAGTGCTGCCGTGGCAGTGCTGCTGCGATAGTGCTGCTGTGATAGTGCTGCTGTGATAGTGCTGCTGTGATAGTGCTGCTGTGATAGTGCTGCTGTGATAGTGCTGCTGTGATAGTGCTGTTGTGATAGTGCTGTTGTGATAGTGCTGCTGTGATAGTGCTGCTGTGATAGTGCTGCTGTGATAGTGCTGCTGTGATAGTGCTGCTGTGATAGTGCTGCTGTGATAGTGCTGCTGTGGTAGTGCTGCTGTGGTAGTGCTGCTGTGATAGTGCTGCTGTGATAGTGCTGCCGTGATAGTGCTGCCGTGACAGTGCTGCTGTGATAGTGCTGCCGTGACAGTGCTGCTGTGATAGTGCTGCCGTGGCAGTGCTGCTGTGATAGTGCTGCTGTGATAGTGCTGCTGTGATAGTGCTGCTGTGATAGTGCTGCTGTGATAGTGCTGCTGTGGTAGTGCTGCTGTGACAGTGCTGCTGTGGTAGTGCTGCTGTGATAGTGCTGCTGTGATAGTGCTGCTGTGGTAGTGCTGCTGTGACAGTGCTGCTGTGATAGTGCTGCTGCGATAGTGCTGCTGTGATAGTGCTGCTGTGGTAGTGCTGCTGTGACAGTGCTGCTGTGATAGTGCTGCTGCGATAGTGCTGCTGTGATAGTGCTGCTGTGCTAGTGCTGCTGTGGTAGTGCTGCTGTGACAGTGCTGCTGTGATAGTGCTGCTGCGATAGTGCTGCTGTGATAGTGCTGCTGTGATAGTGCTGCTGTGATAGTGCTGCTGTGATAGTGCTGCTGTGGTAGTGCTGCTGTGGTAGTGCTGCTGTGATAGTGCTGCTGTGGTAGTGCTGCTGTGGTGCTGCTGTGGTGCTGCTGTGATAGTGCTGCTGTGATAGTGCTGTGTGATAGTGCTGCTGTGATAGTGCTGCTGTGGTAGTGCTGCTGTGGTAGTGCTGCTGTGATAGTGCTGCTGTGATAGTGCTGCTGTGGTAGTGCTGCTGTGGTAGTGCTGCTGTGGTAGTGCTGCTGTGATAGTGCTGTTGTATGTGTTTCAGAATTGAGAGGGTCCACACTGTGATCATTGACTGCTCGCCCATTGGCTTCATGGATGCAGTGGGGGTCAAGACGATGCAAGAAGTAAGGGTATTTGTATGTACGTGCTAGTGTGGAGGTAGTAATAGGTAATGATATTTATTATTTAACTAGCAAGTACCCCGCCATACAGTGGCGCTTGACGTATTGCAAAGTAAGAATGCAGTAGCACAAGTTATCTTACTCAGTTATCATTCTCTACCATTAGTTACAGTTACATAAGTTTCCCTCTCCTGCTCTCATTTTTCTGAACTATCTGAGCTTTTCTTCTACCCCACCTCTCCTATCTTCAGCTCTTCTTCTCGAGTCATGGAGCCCCTTTTTCCTTTGTCTATCTCTCCTGCTTCTGAATTTCTATCCTATTTGAGAAACTTTTGTCTTCTATTTCATACTTATGTATAGCCTTTCTTTTGAAAACTAATCCCCCGCCTTAACTCGCCGATTCCACCCGCTTTTTAGTTACAATTAATCGTTTGCCTTTTTGCCTTCTCTTTCCATCCATTTTAAACCTACACCCCTTGCCTTGCCGATTCCATTTGCTTTTCAGTTACGATTAATTGCCTTTTACCTTCTCTTTTGTACTTTCGCCTTCCTTTTTAAACCTATGCCGCCTTCCATTGTCTATTGGACCCGCTTTTTAGAAATAATCTGCACGTTCTACTGAATGTGACGACACTTACCTACCAACAAAGTGACGATGCTTTACCGAAGCGTACAAAGCTCAAGAATTATTCATGAATACACACACTGTCGGTCGTCGTCGGTCGTCGTTACTGACACACAAGGTATTAGTATATAGTTAATCGTTACTTACTTGTAGACTTACTGTTTGCTTAATATTATCAAAATATTTTAGAGGACTTTTGCATATTTCTTTCTTTTTATTTTTAGTGTAAAATTGTGAATAGTAGCAGAGTTTGATTAATAAAGGGAAGGGAGGATGGGTGGGGGATGCCATTTGAAGGGTTTGAGGTAGTGCTAGAAGAGAAGCTTGAAAGTACGTTTGCACGCCTAAAAGTTAGCTAGGAAGACACACTGTCCATTGATTAACATAATTCAGACAGAGTAATAATTTAAGATTCGCATTGGTAACCACTCCTATGTTTTGATTTCATGGACATGTATCTCAATTCATTTTACCCTGAGGCAAGCTAAATATAAGTACATGTGTGTCTGTACACTTAAATTCTGAGTTTGGTAAAGAAAAGGAGAACAGCTGAAGTCCCAAGCGAATCAGATACTAACATCACAATAAAAATGGGAAGCTAGGAATTTTTGGATGTCATAGCTCAGAGGCTAAAGTTCTGGTAGAACTCGCACTATGGGTCCTGAGTTGCATCCTCTGACGACAACTTTGAATTCACATACTGTTTTTATTTTTATTTATTTATTTTTTTTTTTACAGTAAAATTTTTGTAGCATTTAATTTGCAGTGGCTGTATGAATAATTTATCTTCTTGCAGATAGTGGTGGACTTTGACAAGCTGGGAGTGCAAGTTTTGTTCGTGTGCATGACAAGTAAGTACACATTACACAAAGTTAATATTAGGTAAAGGGTCAATAGTTTTAAACTCAGTCAAGTAGGGCTGTGGGATTATTACTATAATTGGGTATTGGCAATTATCAATTTTCATAAAGTAAAGAATCATGATTAATCGATTAATCGGCTGATTATGATATGTAATGGTAATTAAAAATCAAGGTAAGTTTTCAGCTAAAAAACACAGCATGTCAACATTGTCCGGGGTCCAAACAAGCTCTTTTATAATTAATTATTAGCCCCGCTGTGGAGAATAGCCTTTCAGAAGGCGTACTTGTTGCAGTAATGCACAAAAAACACTGCATGCACGTGAGCCCTAGGATCCCTGAGCCCAGAGCAAACAACACCCAGGTAGGTGGGCCTAGCTAAAAGGACAGCTAGAGAGCCTAGCAGCAGCTGGAGGGGGCAGCTGGCCCCACTTCAATTTGTCCATTTACTCGATTAATCGGAAATAATCGAATAATCGGATAATCACGCAGCCCTACAGTCAAGTCTAAATGTGACCGTCTACAGGAAAATCGGGCACAACGCGGCCCTGACGAAAAAAATTTTTTTTGCACTTACAGACTCCTCGGCAAGCAGATATTAAGCTCTCCAAGTTTTATCGCCGTAGCTTTAGCCATTCCCGCTATATACCGCCTAACCGTTCCCTTCGTTAGGCTCATTTAATACAATTTTAAGAACTAAATCGATCTTTTTGCGACGTCTACGCATGCCGCGTTGTGCCCGATTTTCCCGTAGACGGTCACAAATGTGTACTTGGTATTTGATATTGCATGCAATAATTGGTGATAGCAATATCGATAGACGAAGTTGTTATGTTATCGGCGAGCGAGCTGAGACACTTACAGGGGTAACACAATCGAAAATCGGGGATGTTTGTTTATTTAGATATATGTATGGACGTATGTATGTCATTTTGTACTTTGACCCTCGCATTTTTGTGTTAGTTATGTGGTCGACCCCGTCCGAAATGGCACTAATCAGAATCCTCTGGTTTATCGATCAGTACCCGTATCACCCTAGAAATGGAATTGTTTACCGTTTTGAATTCTTTTGCGGGTGCAGTTAAAACTTGAAAACTTAAGGGACTTCCATTTCTATTCGAGTTAGTGGCGGTGGTAAGTCAATGCGCTCTTTGTCATGGTTATAAGCCGTGCGCAACAGTATTTACTTGAAAATACATTGTCCACTAGACTACCTCTAAGGTATGTCTGTGTAGGTGCATGTCCAGTTGTGTCAAAACATTGTGTGTTACAACCACTACTTAGCTAAAGAATATCACAAAGAAAACTTTTAAATAACGTGTATTGTTTTGTTGTTGTTGTTTTTCCTTCAATTCAAGCAGTTGCAGAGAGTTGTTACTATGGCACTGAAATCCCTTTGCCGTGTATGCGAAATTTAAAAACTGGACCTTATTTTCAGTAGCTTCAGTGTTAGAAGTCAAAATCATTCATATAAAAATAGTATAGTCTTTAGGCTCGCTCGCCATTTGTGCTCAAGCACATCACTAGTGTTGTTAATTCATACTTATTCGTTGTTTGTTTGTTTGTTTGTTTGTTGTTGTTTTCAGAGGATAACAGAGACATGATGGGCAGGTCTGGGTTCTTCAGACGGTGCAGCAGGAAGTGGCTGTTTCCCTCCATGCAGGATGCCATGAGGCATGCCCAGTATGAACCAGTGCTGGTGAGTCTCCTAGTTACAACTATATATCCTATCAATTCATCACATGCATGCATCAACTTCTACTAATAGTAAATCTCTTTATCCGGACCTACTAGCATGACAATATAGTAATGATAGATTGTTCTTATGTCCTCTCTCTCTCTTTTTATTTTATTATTTATTTATTTATTTATTTATTTATTTATTATTTATTTATTTATTATTATTATTATTATTATTATTATTATTATTATTAATTATAATTGGTAAGGAAGCATAGAAACTGTCAGGGTTATACATGTTCAAGTCAATTGTTTGTGTGTGAACATATTATGTGCACATGCAGTACTTAAAAGTGGTCTATTAGTGTTGCATGTGACTGAGTGTTAAACTGGATGACCAGGCTTAAAAGCATGCATGGGAGCTAGATAATTAGCCATGACAAATAAACATAGCATAGATTATTTTGTAAATTAAAAATTCTAAATAAAGATAATAATCATATTGTACATAAATGATGATCGTAGCGTGGCTATTGTTGCTTAGTTTAATTTTTTAAATTAATTTTTAGAAAATAAAATTAGTTGTACTTACAGATAGTCATTTCAAAGTATCAACAAGTCTCGATAAGTTACTAGTGGACTCACTCACTTGCCACTTGTGTACAAGGACAATTCACAATAATTGTGAATGAATTAAGTGACATCGTTGACTCATTGATATTGTGTGTATGTTTTATTCCATCTGCCGCTAGCATCCAGCCACTAGCAGTCAGGCAGCTACTAGTATGGGCACGTCTGATCCAAGTCAGCCCTCCATGAGAGACATGGGTCATGAGGAGGAAGGAGAGGGTCTCGGAGGAAAGCCACACCCCAGCAATATGTCTAGGGCTTCATCTGAACTCAGCATAAATGACGAGGTGAGAAATGACACCTTTCTTTCCTATCTTTCTCAGAGTCACTGATTAATGAATTGAAGTTGAATTGTAGCAATTTGTTATTATTAACTCTCCAGCCTGATGATGTTAACATACGGACTTTTTTTATTGAACATTTAAGGGTGCTCACACACTCTCTGAGCGAGAAAAACCCGCCAAATACGCCACGGTTGCTAGGGCCTGTTAAACTTACTTCTGCTTTTCCCCCGAATTATTTTATTTATGCAGGCCAGCAAGTACTGCTAGGAGAAAGCACCTACCAAGAATGAAGACTGGAAGTCGATCGCATCTCAAGAAATACCCCCGTCACCATTTTGGACTTCTTGGCAGTACTGCACGGCTACCGTCCTAGTTTAGAAGCTGGTTTTTTGTATATCATTTTCTTCCCCGTGCGTGCATGCCATAACGTTGAGTTTTTGTTGAATTTTATTTTACTTTTCTATTTACTCACCTTACCACGTGAACTATTGTCGATTATTTCCGTGAAATTCCGTACATTAAAATTATCTCAACGTTATAGGGTCGACCCCTTGTGGCCCTAAACCCTGGCAAAATTTGAACCATAGCAGTTAGTCCATTCCTGAGCAGTACGCAAGATAAGATTCTGGATCCATTACTTTAGAGCACGAGAATTTTTTATTGTAAGTTGATTCCGCCCCGCCCTATCAGTACACGCGTATGGTGAGTGAGGCACAGCTGCATTTCACGGGCACTAATTTGTTACAGAGCGGGGCGTGACTTTGTGGTAGATAACACGCTAATATTTAGCTGGAGTGCGCTACTAAAGGCGCCCAGGCGTTGCTATGTGTGAGCACCCTTAATGTGGCCTAAAACTTTTATCTATTTCCCAGTACAGCCCAAAAAAAAAAATTCTTTTCTCACCTTTTTTTTTTTTTTTAAGAATGGATATACGTTGCATTGTTTTTATATAATGTATGAGTAATAGCAAGGCAAACTGTGCTACTAATCCCTAATAGCACAGGTTACTGGTACTATCAGTAGGCCTAGGCTGGCATTTTTTTTGTCACCTTAGCTACATTGTATTGTCCATTCTATCTCTGTGTTTCAGGATTAGCTTCCTCTGGAACTTTGTTCGCAACTTAGGCTCCTCTAAATCTGTTGAACTAATTCCGCCAAGTATATGTAAACTTCTACACTAAAGAATGACATAGTTCCAACTAGAAACTACTCAAACTGTATGTTTCAAAGGCTAGAACTGCATGCTTGCGCACTTACCTGTACTATTTCACTTAGCTACCATGGGATTTCACTTAGTTTTGGTGCTATTTCACTTTCCCCATGCAATTTAATTTGAACAGTGATTTTCTCCGTACTTTTTTAATGGGCAATTTACGTGCCACGTGTTTTGTGTTTAGCTATACCGCTGGAATATTTCTCTACGAGAAGAAGAATTTACCAATTCTCTTTTTCTGAGCATAAAAATGCAACAGCCAACTTTTGAAGTTGCCATGGCCCACTAGATAGGCAAGTGTTATTATTGTTTTGTCTCGTCTAATCCAAATGGCATGACTTCATTTTCAGACGACCGAATCAAACTGAGCATGTATTGTTCTAAATATTGTCTTTGTAGTCCTCACTCTAGATGGTGTAAAATATTCCATTTCATAATTTCTTTCTCAGCCTTCTTTTTACTCATTAAATGTATTCTCTCTTTCACAGGCTTTTCAAACAATACAGAATTAAAAATGTTAGGTCGCCATCTGGAATCGAACCCAGGAACACTTGCGCTTGTGCATTATTCAAGCGGTCCTGGGTTCAATTCCCGGTGGCGACCAAATAATTTTAATTCTGTATTGTTTAAAAATGCCTGTGAAAGAGAGAGAGTACATCTAATATTCCATTCGTAGCTTCTTATATAATGGTTTACCGTGTAATTGCTATAGTTACCAGGCAATGCATCTGAGCAGGAGTCAGTGGGTCTAGTGATGTCAGTGGACAGTGTTCGTGTCTCGTCTGGCGGAGGTTCTCACAAGAGTGGCAGTCTGCGTCCCAGTACAGCGACTCTGGCATCTCTGAAAGAATCTCCCATACCACCACCGCCATCTCTACCGCTGCAAAGAGGAAATTCTAAGACAAAACAAGTTTAAATATGGAAAATGATTGAGTTGTGTTTCTTTAGTAGATTCCACCACAAGTTTATTATAACTATTGTAGATACTGCCAATTCTATGCGACTTTTTATTTTATTTTATTTTTTAATAAACTAAAATTCACAATTCAAAATACATTTTGACTTTTTGTGTGTGGATTTTGTTTGTTCGTTGGTTCTTTTTGTAAATAATTATTTGTTTATTTATTGTTTTTGTTTGAAAAGATATGTACCTCCAAAAGATAATTAATCAGAGGTACATTTAGTGTCAGTCAAGGTAAAACAATTAAGCTGGCATATTCAAATTCAATAGCTACTATTCATGTAGAACTTGTGTTAGCTACAGTTCAAGTTTCATTTTGAAATAGCACTCCTTTCCAATAGAACCTTTTTAATATGCTTATGTAACTGTTATGCAGTAGCTATAGAGATTTGCAGTGTGTCATGGTAACCAGTTCAAACATCATTTAGTGCAGTGTTGTTTTGGTTTAGCGATTCCAGACTTTCTTAGTTTTAGTTATTCATACTAAAAATATCTTGAATGTTTAGTTTTAGTTTTCCCCCCCAAATTCATCCTGAAGATTGAGTTTTTAGTTTTTTCTTCAATATCATGTAGAAAACTTTGTTAGTCAAACTTCCAAATAAAGGACAGAATGGGAACACTAGTTTTGTCCATTATTGAGAAGCTGTCCCTTCCCGTGAACCATAACTTTTTTTGACTGTATCAAAATATTGATTGTATAAAAAATTAATAGAGTAAATAAATGGAGTGAAAAAATAAATAATAAAGATTACACTTCAGTAATACATTTATTGTTGTTTTTTTGTTTTGTTTTGTTTTTTATTGAACAAAAAAAATCACATCAATTTTGTCTTTTTTAACAGTGAAAAATTTAAGTTCATAATACTGTCTATAGTTGTTCCTTACTCTATGGCTTTTATGTGGCCATGATGCTCCAAATATGAGCTTACATTTTCCAATTGCTTCATTGAGTCTCTTCAAGTTAGGTGAAGGAGAAAACAAATGTGTTGTCAACCATCATTGTCATCTTCTCATCAGTTGATTAAAAAAGCTACCCAGATCACTACCAGCTCTACCATTAATATCTATATGCGTACCATAGCAACATTATAACAATATTCATGAATTGTGACTTTTTACACCAAGGCATAGCACTAAAGTGCCTTTTTCCTTTTGGCAGGTCATTAAAATAAATTAATGATGAAAGAGGAATGAGTATTAATTTACTTTGCTGTTAGACCTACATCATGGCACAGTTTTCTTTAATAAGAATATAATGTTAATTGAAAAATACATTAAATATTATCAATAAAGCATATTATAACAATTGGATCTTTACAAAAAAAAACAAAAAAAACTACAATACAATATTTATGATTGTATTCTAAAATATTTTGATTTGAAAAGTTTTATTCTGTAATGTATGCCTGAGTTCAATTTTCTTGTCATATCAATAGTACGATGAAAAGTAGTGTAACATTCTTGTCCGTACTTTGCCATATAATTCCCCAACATTTGACGCAGTACTTACTTCTGATATTGGAGTGGTTGATAGATTAACTGTTACTTTGGACTCAGAATTTAAAAGATAATGCATCAAGTCCAAATGATTATAGGCAGATGCAAAATGCAGTGGTGTGTGATTGTCTTCATCTGTAGAGAGAGGGTCACTGTGACAGTGTTCTATGAGATATTTGGCTACATTGAAATACCCTGCTATACATGCCACATGAAGTGGCATTCTTCCATATTCTCCCCTCATGTTAACATCATAGTGATGGTTGTCTGTGAGATATTTGACTAATTCCAGATTGCCAGAGTGAGCAGCAAGATGCAGTGGTGTGTGATTGTCTTCATCTGTAGAGAGAGGGTCACTGTGACAGTGTTCTATGAGATATTTGGCTACATTGAAATGCCCTGCTATACATGCCACATGAAGTGGCATTCTTCCATATTCTCCCCTCATGTTAACATCATAGTGATGGTTGTCTGTGAGATATTTGACTAATTCCAGATTGCCAGAGTGAGCAGCAAGATGCAGTGGTGTGTGATTGTCTTCATCTGTAGAGAGAGGGTCACTGTGACAGTGTTCCATGAGATATTTTGCTATATTTAAATGCCCTGCTATACATGCCATATGAAGTGGCATTCTTCCATATTCTCCCCTCACGTTAACATCACAGTGATGGTTGTCTGTGAGATATTTGACTAATTCCAGATTGCCAGAGTAAGCAGCAAGACGCAATGGTGTGTTATTCTGTTCACCTGTAGAGAGAGGGTCACTGTGACAGTGTTCTATGAGATATTTTGCTATATTTAAATGTCCTTTTACACATGCCATATGAAGTGGCATTCTTCCATGTAGTCCCCTCATGTTAACATCACAGTGTTGGTTGTCTGTGAGATATTTGACTAATTCCAGATGGCCAGTGTGAGCAGCAAGATGCAATAGTGTGTTATTCTGTTCATCTGTAGAGAGAGGGTCACTGTGACAGTGTTCTATGAGATATTTTGCTATATTTAAATGCCCTGCTATACATGCCATATGAAGTGGCATTCTTCCATGTAGTCCCCTCATGTTAACATCACAGTGATGGTTGTCTGTGAGATATTTGACTAATTCCAGATTGCCAGAGTAAGCAGCAAGACGCAATGGTGTGTTATTCTGTTCATCTGTAGAGAGAGGGTCACTGTGACAGTGTTCTATGAGATACTTTGCTATATTTAAATGCCCTGCTATACATGCCACATGAAGTGGCATTCTTCCATGTAGTCCCCTCATGTTAACATCACAGTGATGGTTGTCTGTGAGATATTTGACTAATACCAGATGGCCAGTGTGAGCAGCAAGATGCAATGGTGTGTTATTCTGTTCATCTGTAGAGAGAGGGTCACTGTGACAGTGTTCTATGAGATATTCTGCTACATTTAAATGTCCTTTTACACATGCCATATGAAGTGGAATTCTTCCATATTCTCCCCTCAGTTTAACATTACAGTGATGGTTGTCTGTGAGATATTTGACTAATTCCAGATGGCCAGTTTGAGCAGCAAGATGCAATGGTGTGTTATTCTGTTCATCTGTAGAGAGACGGTCACTGTGACAGTGTTCTATGAGATATTTTGCTATATTTAAATGCCCTGCTACACATGCCATATGAAGTGGCATTCTTCCATATTCTCCCCTCACGTTAACATCACAGTGATGGTTGTCTGTGAGATATTTGACTAATTCCAGATTGCCAGAGTAAGCAGCAAGACACAATGGTGTGTTATTCTGTTCATCTGTAGAGAGAGGGTCACTATGACAGTGTTCTATGAGATATTTTGCTATATTTAAATGCCCTGCTATACATGCCATATGAAGTGGCATTCTTCCATATTCTCCCCTCACGTTAACATCACAGTGATGGTTGTCTGTGAGATATTTGACTAATTCCAGATTGCCAGAGTAAGCAGCAAGACACAATGGTGTGTTATTCTGTTCATCTGTAGAGAGAGGGTCACTGTGACAGTGTTCTATGAGATATTTTGCTATATTTAAATGCCCTGCTATACATGCCATATGAAGTGGCATTCTTCCATGTAGTCCCCTCATGTTAACATCACAGTGATGGCTGTCTGTGAGATATTTGACTGATTCCAGATGGCCAGTGTGAGCAGCAAGATGCAATGGTGTGTTATTTTGTTCATCTGTAGAGAGAGGGTCACTGTGACAGTGTTCTATGAGATATTTTGCTACATTTAAATGTCCTCTTACACATGCCATATGAAGTGGCATTCTTCCATGTAGTCCCCTCATGTTAACATCACAGTGTTGGTTGTCTGTGAGATATTTGACTAATTCCAGATGGCCAGTGTGAGCAGCAAGATGCAATGGTGTGTTATTCTGTTCATCTGTAGAGAGAGGGTCACTGTGACAGTGTTCTATGAGATATTTTGCTATATTTAAATGCCCTGCTATACATGCCATATGAAGTGGCATTCTTCCATGTAGTCCCCTCATGCTAACATCACAGTGATGGCTGTCTGTGAGATATTTGACTGATTCCAGTTGGCCAGTGTGAGCAGCAAGATGCAATGGTGTGTTATTCTGTTCATCTGTAGAGAGAGGGTCACTCTGACAGTGTTCTATGAGATATTTTGCTACATTTAAATGTCCTTTTACACATGCCATATGAAGTGGCATTCTTCCATGTAGTCCCCTCATGTTAACATCACAGTGTTGGTTGTCTGTGAGATATTTGACTAATTCCAGATGGCCAGTGTGAGCAGCAAGATGCAATAGTGTGTTATTCTGTTCATCTGTAGAGAGAGGATCACTGCGACAGTGTTCTATGAGATATTTTGCTATATTTAAATGCCCTGCTATACATGCCATATGAAGTGGCATTCTTCCATGTAGTTCCCTCATGTTAACATCACAGTGATGGTCGTCTGTGAGATATTTGACTAATTCCAGATTGCCAGTTTGAGCAGCAAGATGCAATGGTGTGTTATTCTGTTCATCTGTAGAGAGAGGGTCACTCTGACAGTGTTCTATGAGATATTTTGCTACATTTAAATGTCCTTTTACACATGCCATATGAAGTGGCATTCTTCCATGTAGTCCCCTCATGTTAACATCACAGTGATGGTTGTCTGTGAGATATTTGACTAATTCCAGATTGCCAGTTTGAGCAGCAAGATGCAGTGGTGTGTCATTGTATTCATCTGTACAGAGAGGGTCACTGTGACAGTGTTCTATGAGATATTTTGCTACATTTAAATGTCCTTTTACACATGCCCAATGAAGTGGCATCATTCCATGTAGTCCCCTCAAGTTAACATCACAGTGATGGTTGTCTGTGAGATATTTGACTAATTCCAGATGGCCAGTTTGAGCAGCAAGATGCAATGGTGTGTTATTCTGTTCATCTGTAGAGTGAGGGTTACTGTGACAGTGTTCTATGAGATATTGTGCTACATTTAAATCACCTTTTTTGCATGCTACACACAATCCAATGTTAGCATCGCAGCAAGAATTGTGGTAATCTGTAACTGTTTTAATTACCTCAAGATTGCAATGCTTAATTGCTAGTTTCAATAGAGAATCACATTCCTGTTTGTCCAATCCTTTAGGAATATTAGTGTAAGTATACAGATATTTCATCACACTATTACGTCCTTTCATAGCAGCAAGGTGCAGTAAAGTATGACCATCTGTAGCCTTGAAGTATGCATTGCAGTGATGGATGTTCAGTAAAGACTGGACTACTCCTAGTTGACCTCGTGCTGCTGCCACACAAAGAGCTGTTTGCTGGCTTTCTGGACTGAAGCAGTTGGTGTCAAGTAGTAATTCAAATATGCTGTCATGTAGAGTAGATAAGGCAAGTGAATTGATACTTGTAAATGAAGTATGTGAGAAATAATTTAGCATGAACAATACAATGTCACACTGCTTCATGGCTATAGCAATGTGGAAGATATTGACTTGAAAAGATTCTATGTTGAAGGTTGTAAGTTTAAGAATATCACTGATAGAAAATTTAGCAAATAAAGGATTTATTAATGACTTGAATATTTCAAGTTGGCCAAGAATAACTGCGTAATGAAGTGGTGTTAAATCACTAGTATCTGCTTGCAAAACATTAGCTCCTACTAGTAGCAGCAGCAGCTGTATTATTTCAATATGGTCTCCTATTACAGCCAAGTGTAATGCAGATTGTTTTTTGTCATTAACAGTAAACACATTGCAGTTTGAATCAGCTACCATTTGTTTGATGTCCTCTACCTTGCCGTGCAGAGCTGCCTCATGAATACTAATCTTATTGGTTCGAATCTGATCATCTGTCACATGGCTACTTTCGTAATTCTTTATTTGCATTTTTGCAGCATGGCACACTTCTTGTAATGAATGTTCTTGTGAAAAAAATGTTTTCTAAAAAAAAAAAAGAATTTGTACCGATATTAATATTTTTGTTTGCATTAAGTCCAACAATTATTAATCTGATATATGGCCATGCATTAAACTATTACTGTGCAGTGTTGTAGGAAGTGTGGGGGGGGGGGGTGGGGGGGTCTGGGGCTGGAGCCCCCCGATAATTTTGGGCACAACTTAAAAATGTGATTTCTCGCATGAACACCAGCAAACCACAAAACACATGCCCTTGGAGCCCACCTATACCTAAACATCTTTCTACACCACTGTTGTGTGTAATATGCAGTTTAAAATGGAAAGAATGCTACCAACTAAACTCTAGCTCTGCCCTAGTGGTAATGTAACATACTTAAAAGGTTGAAGTAATACATGTACCACATGTATTTAAGATGAGTGTTAATGAAAACAGAATTATTTGACGTGCCTGTTGACTGTCACAGAATATGACAGAGTATTGCAACCAGTAAGAGAGCTAACTTTTATATAACATTACAGGAATCACATATTGTGGTGTCTGTTTTACGGTGCTATTGCATTAAATTGATTAGATCACATTCTTTAGATAAATATATAAGACACAGAAAACACTACTTTTACTTGATTTATTGCTGTGTTAATCTCTTTCACATGAGGTACATTCACCCAATACCAATTAAAGTGCAAAGTTTTTTAGGAAGAAAAATAGATGCTCTTCATCTATATAATAATACGCTTGTGTGACAGAAACGACGACAACTGACGAAGTGTGTATTCATGAGCTCAAACAGTTGGGTAAAGCGTCATCTTTGCATGAATTTGATAAAGTGTCGTCACATTCAGTAGAAAGTGATTAATTGTAACTAAAAAGCATGTGTAACAGTAGACGAGGGAAGGCGGTGTATGTTTCAAAAGGAAGGCGAAAAAAGTAAGAAAAGGCAAAGTATGAAAGAGAAGGCAAAAGGATATTAACTATGAAAAGCTATTGGAATTGGCGAGGTAAGGCAGCATAGGCTCAAAAGAGAACAGAAGAGAAGGGAAAAAGGTGCAATATTAGCCAATTGTAACCAAAATGTGGTGGAATCGACAGTAAAGGCCACTTCGGTTTAAAAAAAGAAGGCGAATGTACGAAAAAGGCAACAGTTTCGCAATGCTCAAGTCCACTATCATGATAATAGGACAGAGACATTTAGAAGCAATAGCAGTAGAAAGGGCTGAAGAAAGGAAGGGATAAGAAAAGCTGAGATTGTTCAGAAAAAAAGAGCAGGAGAGGGAATTTTATGTAACATTAACCAATGGTAGAGAATGATAACTGAGCAAGATAACTTTGCTATTGCATTCTTACTTGCAATAGGTTAAGCGCAACTGTGTGGCGGGGTACTTGCTAGTTACAAATATGAATCTTTGTAGATGAGCTGAAAAACATAAAACTGAATTCATATCAAGGATGGTATTTATAATTATTGCCCTGGAGGAAATACAGAAAACAATGAAAAATCCGTCTAAGTTCGTGAAAGAATTTGGTAAGTTTGCTTGAGTAACTTGCTAATACCACAGATGAATGTACACCAGCAAAAATTTTTTTTAATTATGGCACTCATAAAAATCAGTTGTGCTAGAAGTCACAATTATGACCAGTTTTATTAAAAGTTCAAAATGTGATCCGAAAACTCCTAGGAAAATGCTGGTTTCAAGTATACATCTAAAAAAATCTAGGACACACTTCTTACAGAGGAATACCTCTCAACAATCAAGAAGAACTTGAATACTTTAGCCCCCTCTGACTCAATCAAGGCCAAAACTGGAAGAATCTGTCTGGACTGCACAAAAAGAAAGACTTTGTTTACCACAAGAGAAGTTAATGCACACTTGTACAAGAGTAAATTAGCTACATACATGAGGGTAAAGGATTTGGAGATCTTACCGGAGACATGTCAGTTTCCATATTGCAAAGAAGGTCAATCAGCTACTAGACAAATTTCAGTAACATGGCCAATTCGACTAGTACACTTTTCAGACAGACACAAATTATATCCACTATGCAGGTCCACAAGTCTACTAATCAAGTCCAACCCATCATGTCATGCAACTCTAGTCAAACACAAATAATACCCTAATAAAGCAACCAGCTGTTACCTAGACATCTGGAGTCAGTCTCTAACTCAAGCCAACTAATAACCATATTCACAGCCTCCACATAAAAGATCGCTCGGGAAAGTTTACCTATCTATTACAAAACAACTGGGAGTAATCATGGCCTTACAGCAGGCTATCCCCACCAACAATCAGGGCCTTAAAGTTTAGTTATTGTTTGCCTACAGGTCTGTACTTCAGGAAAACACAAAAGAATCTCCATCTTCATCCACTGCATTATCCCTGATGAGAAGTCTGTATGACTGATGATTATCGTCCGTACTTTGTGGATAGTTTGGCAGAGGCATGGTGACTAGCTAAAAGCAAGAATATGCACAATGGTGGCAGAAGAGGTTTGACAGGAGGTTTGACAAGAGGTTTATAAAGCTTTGAAACCGGGTAAAATTTTAAAAATAAGTTGAAACATAAATTTATGGCATATTAAAGGGACTTGTCCGGTGAAACATTTTGATGCTTGTTTCATTCTTCGGGAGGCTGCTATCTTCAAGATCCATGTGACAGAATGCCTGACTGACTGACTGACTAACTGACAGACAAACAGAGTACTGTTACCCTCTCACGCATGCGCACTGAGGGTTAATGAGCTTGCGCAATACAGCATGAGATAACACCATGAGCTCATGTGAGTTATTCCACAGTTAGGTAGCTGAAAATAACATTGTGAAGATATCTAGCGGGAAGTAATTATATATATACAGCTTTAATTCCAAGATATAAGTTATTGTGTTTGCTAGGATGCTATCACACATAATGTAATGTACAAATATACAGGTGGATAAACATCCAGCCCAAACCATTTTTTGTGTTATTGTTCAATAAACAATTGTTTAAGGTGAGAGCTGCTATATCTTCAATTAAATTTAATCTTGGACCTATTATGTCCCCAAAGTCAAAGTGATAATTATATTAAGTGAAGTTATATGTGGTACAAATTTGCTTTTTAAAGTTATGACTTCAAAACCATATCTTTTCTAAACATTTGACGATGATCGTGTGTCCCATTTGGATCACGAAATAAAAACTTAAGTTTAAGGGTGGCCGCACATAGCAACGCGCACCGCCTGTAGATCCGGACATTAATTTATTCCACGCCAATACCCCACCATTCGATAATACGCGAGCAGAAACAATCGTGCATTAGTAGCAGAAGTATACTTTGCGAAGTTGTGGTGTTTTAGTTTAGCTTCTTGTTGTCTCATATTCGTTTACAGCAACTCTCCATACGTCGTCTGAGCTCACGCGGCAAGGTGCACCAGGCTTCCTCTTTTCCAGTAGCCGTTCTCCGGACTCTGCGCACCTGAACTCAAGCGGATGGATCCACCAGGCTCTACTTCTGCGAAGCGAAGACTTCCCAAGCTGCGCAGATCTAATACCTTCACCTCTGGCTATCTCCAATAAACTGCTCTCTCTTCTGACTCTCTTGTTATTGTTGTATTGATGTTTGTTTACTCTTGATATAGGCGGGCTCTTTTTAGAACTAATACAAACTAATTGAAAAAAAATTGCTCGCGTACTCGTAGTACGAGATATGGGGGTGGGGCTATTTCTTAAGAATTGCGAGTGGAATTAAAGTTCCAAATTTTGTACGAGTTTTTCTTGGAATCTAATAATGAGAACGACACAAAAATTTTACACACGGGTAAACAAAAAAAAAATGAACTGCACCATAACGAGAATTTTTCAATATCTTATAAATAGAAAAAATTGCGAATAAATCATAAAGTAATATTGAAATGGATAAGAACTCATTATGTTGCAGTCGAGTAGCGGCTTGGCTAGTAGTGCACCAAATTACGGAGCTCCAACTTATCGCACCGCTCCAAAAAAGTGCTACAAAGTTTTATAACCAGGCCCCGATATTTCCTCCAGATTCGCTCTAAAATTAGTGAGCGGCTCCTTCGGCAGGTACTTTGTCCTTGTGTTGTAGTGGAGAAGCCCCTGTAAGTATACAATAGTAGTAATCGTGCATAGCAACCATCAACAAAAAATTGCGTAGGCGGTGTGCGGCCACCCTTAAAGTTCCTAATTATTCCAAACTTAACTAAATAAGTGTTGTGCTGACTTTATTCAAAGTGTGCAGGGCATTAAAATCTTACGTATAACACTGTTTGCCAGGCCTTGTTTTACTGAAGTTTACTGTAAATTTACTGCATAGTTTACCGTGCAGTAAACTCTGATTCTGGAACAAACCACAAACCACATGTAAAACTTCCTATGTTTACTCATGTTTTACCAATCCAGTGTAATTTTTGTTCCAGAATAAGAGTTTACTACATAGTTTTCTCTCAAGCACACTACAAATTTTCCAGCACTACACTTAAGTAAATCATATGCCTGCAAGAAGTGTAATGTACAAACTGCCTGCTCTTAGCCTGTCATACAATTCCATTTTTGTCAAAGTAATATGGGATATTATGTCTTTTGTTAGTGGACAGAAACCAGTGACTGGAATTAACAGTGTCAGATTGTGAGTAAAACAGGTACAAAGTCACTTATATTGTATTTAGAGTCTGATAGTGCTCTCAATTATGTACAGCTGCCTAGATTCACATTCATATTATCCAACTCATGGCAAAACACTTGGGCTTAGTAACTGCTGCTTTGCTAGTACACACATTGCAATACAATTTAACTTACAACATTGAAATCAATGGTCTTGAATTCTTCATTGGATTTACTCAAAGTATCTTGACTAAATGATGATGTTCTTGACTCCAATGAAGTACTTTTATATACTTGAGTGAATTTTAAGTCATGTTTTACTAGAGATCAAAATATGCAAGCGCAGTAACATTGTAATACACTAAGAATGTTGAATTAGACATACCAGAAGGTGTAACATTGGCATTAGGAGTTAAAATATTTCCTTCTGACAAGCATCTATCTGTATCAATAAATCATAGCATATAAAACTAATAGCTTACAATTCTAATACATACTTTTGAAAGGTTTGACATCAGATGGAGCACTAAGACATATTTCTGATTTAGATCGATCTGCATGAAAAATCAAGATTGATGCAATATTGACACAACAGAATATTGTATTCGTCTTTGTAAAATATATTCATTTAATTTAATTCACATGCTCACAATATCCCATCATAGTGGCTCTATTTGAATATGACATGACCTACATCAAGCACTATAAGTAGGTCAGCATACCAATCCTACATTTGGTATATTATGCTATTATAGGATACTTTGTTATGTAATATACTATCACTATATCTCAAATAATCCATCAAATAAGAGAGACAAGACATATTCTAAGAAAAAAACTGACTATGCTCTAATTAAATTATATCCAATTAAATTGAAACAAAAAAAAATACTTACATAACACGCTCATGCTCTCTTGTAAATAAATGTATTCTTCATTAATTTTTACCCACACTACATGATATTTCGCTAGTATCATGGACATGTCTTGTATTTTATTTTTCAATATAAGTGAAAATCTCTCTGGGAACAGCCAAGACACGAATATACTTCCTTCACGAAATTTATAATAGTACATTGCAGATGCAAAGTGGGAAAGCAGTGGTACACATTTCTTTATAATATGATCTCGCAAGACTTCCAAACGAGATAATGTAAACTTAGTGATATCTTCTTTGATGTCTAACTTGACTGTGAGCTCAACCACAGAATCTGGGATGTTGTCCATTTGATGCCGCCCTATCCAACATTGGATAAATGGAACGACTAATGTTGTTCGCTTAAAATGATCAATTTTACTAACATAGCTTTCTATTTCATGTGATAAATGTGAGACTTTACATTTTTTAATTAAATATTTTAACATTTCGTAGTCCAAAAAGTTCCATAGATTTAAGCCTATCAGCTCCACAAATTTATTGATCTCTGTAATTTGTTCTACTTTAGGTTCAAGTTCACGCCACAGTGGAGTGATAATAGCACCAATATACCGTGGAATAAATCGAATATACTGTTTAACCTTGTTGATTGAGGTTTGGTTTTTTACTAGATAATCTACAAATTCAATAACTAGATCAGTAAACTCGTCTTCCAATGACTGCACTTGTTGTTTTAACTCAATTTGACCTGTAAAAATGACAAATATTTAGACGTATATTAAACACTAAATTTCTATTTTACCTTCATCAATAACACAAAGTGAAGATACTGGAAGGTCACACTCAGTCATTTTGGTGTCATCTGTTACTAAAATATATAATAAAATGTACTATGATGCATATAAATATATATTACTGTATGTAACAGTTGAATTATGCATACAATTCTTTAAAATTTTCTACTTCAGCAAGTTTTAATGAAAATTAATAACTGTTTACGAAAATAATAGTTGATGTTCTACATTAATAAGTGATGTGAATGATGTGCAGCCATTGCACACATTTAATACTTCAAACATAGTAACTTCCCATTTCAAAAACTTAACTTGAAATTTAACTTTTGAAAGCAAAAGCAATTTTTCGTAACAAAAATATTTACATTTATTTCGATTATACGAAGCTATAGTTCTAGCTCCTATGATATCATTTTTTATCTTCTAAAATTACAAGTATATAGTCCTACAATTAATTTTAGCTAAATACTACATAATAGTTTCATACGACAATTTTCTCAAAGCACTGCAAAATTTAATTCATCATAATTTAATTGTTTCATTTTTACTATATGGATATAAATATTGTGCAGCGTGTCACAAAAATGATAACCAATTTAAGGGTGGCCGCACATAGCAACGCGCACTGCCTGTAGATCCGGACATTAATTTATTCCCCGCCAATACCCCACCATTTGATAATACGCGAGCAGAAACTATCGCGCAGTAGTAGCAGAAGTATACTTTGCGAAGTTGTAGTGTTTTAGTTTAGCTTCTTGTTGTCTCATATCCGTTTACAGCAACTCTCCATACGTCGTCTGAGCTCACGCAGCAAGGTGCACCAGGCTGCCTCTCCTCCTGTAGCCGTTCTCTGGACTCTGCGCACCTGAACTCAAGCGGATGGATATACCAGGCTCGATTTCTGCGGAGCGAAGACTTCCCAAGCTGCGCAGATCTAATACCTTCACCTATGGCTATCTCCAATAAACTGCTCTCTCTTCTGACTCTCTTATTATTGTTGTATTGATGTTTGTTTACTCTTGATATAGGCGGGCTCTTTTTATAACCAATACAAACTAATTGAAAAAAAAATTGCTCGCGTACTCGTAAGTACGAAATATAGGGGTGGGGCTATTTCTTAAGAATTGCGAGTGGAATTAAAGTTCCAAATTTTGTAACAGTTTTTCTTGGAATCTAATAATGAGAACGGCACAAAAATTTTATACACGGGTAAACTGAACTGCACCACGTTGAGAATTTTTCAATATCTTATAAATAGAAAAAAATGCGAATATATCATAAAGTAATATTGAAATGGATAAGAACTCTTTGTCTTGCAGTAGAGTATCGGCTCGGCTAGTAGTGCACCAAATTGCGGAGCTCCAACTTACCGCACCGCTCCAAAAAATTGCTACAAAGTTTTATAACCAGGCCCCGATATTTCCTCCAGATTAGCTCTACAATTAGTGAGCGGCTCCTTCGGCAGGTACTGTGTCCTTGTGTTATAGTAGAGAAGCCCCTGTAAGTATACAATAGTAGTAATCGTGCATAGCAACCATCAACAAAAAATTGCGTAGGCGGTGTGCGGCCACCCTTAAAAAACTCAAACAAACATTCAACCCTCATAATATGGCGATATTTTTTAATGAAAGTTGATTTGCAGTTGTGTTAGGACTCCCTAATAAACAGCTGAACTTAACAAGTATTGATGATAAGAAAGTTAGTAAAAATCAGTAAATTTACTTGTATAAATATGAATAGCTTCACGTAACATAAGTAAATTGATTCTTGAAATTTCTCAACAGTTGGTACATAAAGGAAAAAATATAGTTTCCACGAATAAGATAGATGACAATTCCCCTTTGTGAGATTAAAAATGATGCTAATACTATTGATTTGAACAAATCTAGTGTATTTCTCATGTCCCATGATAAAACAATTATTATACATGCTACCATACATACTCACCTGAAATTTCGCATGCAGTTATACTGATAGCTTGTCTTTTCATTTCCAATTCCAGAATATCAATAATATCTTGATAAATTTCTTTGTGGGACTTAAATTCCTTCATTAATACATAAAAATTCTGTGAATTTAGTTCTACTTTGTCCCGTATTTTTACGACCAGCATTCCTGACTTTTCCAATGGTGTTAGTGGACATGTAGCACTCAGAACAGTGTCATGAATATCTTTAGGGATAAAATAATTACGCTCAAGAAAATGGACAATATCTCGATTATCTTTCAGTGCTTTCTCCAATTTACTGGTACAATTAGAAATTACGGTGTATTCTGGAGAATATGATTCCATTTTTGTTCTACAAATGATATTATCAATAAAAAATAATACGTCCATTATGACGATGGTATGCTGTTATAATAGCTAATGTAGACCATATTCCACAGCACACAATATTTCAAAGGTAAAACGACGTGAAATTTTAGAAAGTAAAAACCATAACGAGAATCGGTTTAGTAAAAAGTGCTTACAAATATATACTTTAGTAATAGTAATAGTTTCACACTTATTGGTATTTGGATGTTTAGTTTTTAAAGTAACCTATAATGGAGCTATTCCTTTGATTCATTAAAAAAGTTTCCTATTAATACAAATCTACATTGCCAAATATTTAATATTAAATGGTAGGTCATTCGCCTGACCAAAGCAAATTTGCTTCTGCCACCCCTGCACCCCACCCCTCCCCAACACTGTGGAATGGGCACTGGTGTAGACAATTTTTTAGTTAGAGGGGAGGCTTACGAAGACTAGAGTAATGGACATGAAGTCATGGTAAGGCTAAACCAGTACTTTTTCAGGTAAGGTAAACAGGAGGTATATTTTAGTGTGTAGGGGAAATTGGTACAATGAGTCTAACTTAAAGGCATAGTGAGATAATAGCATTAAAAATAAATCAGAGCACAAAATAATAAGTGATTATGCAGAAGGAGTGGGCACTGGGACTTTTCCTTTCCTGCCCCTAAACAGAGTTGCGACCCCAAGATATGTTTCAAGACCTCCATGATTTATGTAATTCTTGCACTATTTGACGTATATTTGAAATGAATGGGTTACAAAAGGCAGTTTCTACATTTACAATTTAATGCTCGGTTTTGCTGTCCAATGACATCCACAATTTCACATGGGGTAGGGTGAAGGGCTTGTCAAAATTTTCATAGCATCACACATGTTAAAATTCCGTACAGTAGGACTCATGAGGTTGTTTGATTTTGTAATTAATCCTTTTGCAGATTGCTGTATGTGTACTCATCTTGAGGTATATTGTGCCCCTCCTTTAGTGATACCCTCCTCATAGCTAGGGTTTCTCTATCTAACTGGGAAAAATGAAGGGGTAGAACGAAGGGTGTTAGCCATTATATTATTTGCCTGCCATGACAGCCAACATTTTTGAGGTTCGTTAGTAGGGACTGAACTTTATTGGGCCCCAGTATTGTGTTTGTGAATATGGCGGCATGGTATATACTTGGTGGGATTTCTATCCGGTCATCTTGACACCAGAGTGTACAATGACAAGTTTCCAAGTATCAAGCTTAGTTAATTTGACATCAATGATTAGCAAGGGCCTAGATGATCATCACCAAGTATTATTAGTCTATTAGTCTATAATCAGAATCAGTTGTGGTGAGAGCTAGTCTATCAGTGCCACTTCCGGCTGAACAGTTTCAAATGGAGCCAGTATAATGGGTGTTGGTTAATATTGAACACTAATGGAGTTGAAAACAATTAGTGGTCTGTATGACCTTAAGGCCAGCCATACACATTCGTTCATGGTCACCAAAAAACATTTGGTATGGACAATCAGAAAGACTATCTGATTGTATCATTCACTAGATTGTTGTATTGCAAGATATGAAGCATGGTTGGAGAACCCAGGGTGTTGTTTCAGTATAGCTGCACAGATATGTAAATAGCAAATAGTAGAACAGGTAAAGACATAGACTAGACTAATGATAATGTAGGAGGTTGTTAGTGATACACAGCAATGTTGTAGCCGTAGTTTTGAGTAGGGGTTAATGGAGGTCTTTAACGAGTAGTGACTGAGTTTACATGATTAGTTTGTTGACTAAGCAGAGTTATGTGGTGCGAGCTTTGTGGTTTCAGTAGATCATGGTCATGTTAATGAGTTGAAGAAGATGATGCTTCATGCAATGATGGGGAACAGGAAGGAGGATACAACACAACAGATATGATGACACAAGCTCAGCCACTCCTCCACTGAGACAGTCTAGTCGAGTAACGAAAAGGTCTATTTCATATGCCAACCCGAACCTGTTATCATTCAAACATTCTACACAGAGGAAGATGTAGCATATTATGTTTGTAATTTCTATAACCATGTTTATGCTCTGAATATTACACACACATCCATTACATCACCTTGATACATTTGATAAGCACCTGTCCACAAGTTCATACTTAGAGTGTATGAGAATAAACTCTGAGAACTAACTTGACTTGTTACATAGTCTACAGAACAATGGGGAAGACTGGGTCTGCACTTTGACATAAGTGGAGAACAATGGAGAAGCTTTTCATCTATCCTTTTAGGACTAAAGAAACTGGGCTATATACCAGCAGTGATCCTTGCTGATAGGCTTACAAAGAGAGCTAGTCAGACAGCCAGAAGAGAACTGTTCTTGTCCATCTATACAAATTCAGGGCGTCCTGACTAGCCAGCCCAGTACATGAAGTCTTAACCTCTTAGCAGTAGCTACGGGATAATGTACATAACACCATTTCAGTCAAATGTTAAAAGGATGAGTAAAGTTAGTTCAATATTAAACAAAATATTAAGCATCAGCAAGTGCCAAAGGGGGCTACGCCTCAATGAGGACCTTTTACCAAATCACACTCTGAAGCCAAAAGGAATAACCATTGAAGAAAAACTGGCGAGGAGACAAAAGATTTAAAAGATAAGGCACAGAACAGAAAAACTGTTACTACAAAATGATTGCTTAAGTTTAGATGTTCATACCATGTGAAGCACTAATAGCTCTTGACGACAAGCTCTCTTAGCTTTGGTAACAGACAAAATTTTCCAAAATTAATCTAGTAAAGGGTTTAATGTCAAAATAGACACTGTGACTGAAAACAAACAAACAAACATTTAGCATTCTGTAATAAGATTTACTGCTTTAATGTCAGAATAAACTAAGAGATAGGTGTTTCAAAGTTGTAGTAAACAATCATCGCAATAATTTGACTTGAAAAAAAGCATTTGTAAGGAATTATCACACTATTTTGAGTCTAACCTAAATAAGACTTAATTGCATCACAGATCATTCAGATCATGTCAGAGACAATCTAATTCAAAGGGCTAAACTATTAAATTCCCTTGAATGGCATAGGTAGAGGGATCACTAAACCAAATGATACTGCTTAGTGGAGTATGGTCAAGTACAAAATGACATACATAATTGGCAAGCAAGCGAGACACTTACAGGGGTAACACAATTGAAAAATCAGGGATGTTTACTTATGCATATGCTTGGACTTACGTATGTCATTTTTGTACTTTGACCTAGGGTTGGGCGATATTGGGTTATTCTCATCACGGTACGATATTATAAAATTAATTGCGAATGAGTAACTAACAACTATTTTTTAAAATTTAAATTAAAGTGTATAAATGAGAGAATTGTCATTGTTAAAATAATGATAGAAAAAGTTTTTTTTCAGCAAGTATTTTAGTTATAAGTTGATATTCAAGAATCCGTCAGCTCCAGCCATCGTCTCCCGCCTCTTTCATACGGCTGGACTGCGTATAGCACAGAAGAAAGTGTTGGCTGGTTGATGTCAGTCGTTCCAGACCGTTTCTCACCTTTTCTCTTCATCAGGAGCCTGACTTTACTGTGAACCTTGGGGTGTTTGTTCTTTAGGTGCGATAGCAAGTTCGAAGTGTTCCCAGTAGCCGCCCTAACTTGCACGCCGCAAATTCGACAAACAGGATTGTCCTGTTGGCTGCCTCCGCCACTATCATCTGCGATTAAACCGAAATACTTCCAAACAGCCGATTTTGTACCGCATTTCTCGGTAAGTTGCTGTCCAGACGCCATCACAAAAAAATGGTAAAATACAGCTGGAGCTCTATGCGTTGCGCATGCGCAATTTATCGCGGTATTTCCCGCGTTACTCGGTATAATTTCTTTTATCGTACCGTGACTAAATACCGCGATACCGCCCAACCCTACTTTGACCCTCTCATATTTTTGTGTTAGTTGAGTGTTCAACTCCTTCCTAAACTTCACCAAAAAGAATCCTCTGGTTATTGATCATTACCCGTATCATTCTAGAAATTGAATTGTTTACCGTTCTAAATTCTTTTGCAGATACAGTTAAAACTCAATAACTTACGGGAATTCAATTTTTATTCAAGTTAGTGGCAGCGGTGGTAAGTAAGTTAATAACTATTTGTCATAGTTATAAGCCCTACGTAACAGTATTTACCTGATAATTCATTGTCCACTAGACTAACCATGAAGGTAAGCCTTGTGTAGGTATATTCAGTCAAGTGTGAAAGTATTTTGCATTACAACTACTACTAAGCTAATGAATATCACAAAGAAAACTTAAAAACAATGTGACTTGTTTTTTTGTTGCTTTTTTTCAATTCAAACAGTTGCGGGGGGGGGGGGTGGGGGGGGTGGTTACTATGGCATTGATTCACTTTACCGTATATGCGTAATTTAAAAACTCGACCTTTTTAGTAGCTTGAGTGTTAGAAGTTAAAATCAATCGTTAAACAACAGTGTAGTTTTTAGGCTCACTCGCCATTTGAGCTCAAGCACACCACTAGTAATAATGAAGCAGCACCAGGAGGTGCAAACCCTCAGCGTATGTCCATTTACACATAGACAGTTGCTACTTACGACGATACAAAGAAAGAAGCAAACAACAGAGCGAAGGGAATGCCTCTAGGTTAAAACAGATCAGCTCCGCGGTATATAACTCGACTCTAGCCTCCTTACACGTGTGAAGCACAACAATTGCAACAGCAGTACAAGCCGGCCGGCCACTGTCTAACTGCAATTTTCAGCTCACGTGATTATAACGTGCGGTAAAGGGGAGTTACCGGTAGTGCAATACAGCGATCATATGTACGGCTAAAATCAACTAGCTTTTTCTTGAAAACTAAGTTGAAACAAAAAATTCTAGCACAACTTACCTTGCAAATTTCTCTATCTCTACATCGTTTCAGAGCTAGGAAGGCCGTCGTCTTCGAGATCCGTTGTTGAATAACACACACACACACAGACAAAGTGACTACTGTAACTCTCTCGCGCATGCGCGCTGAGGGTTAATAATAATAATAATAATAATAATAATAATAATAATAATAATAATAATAATAGTAGCTAGCAAGTACCTGCCACACAGTGGCACTTGACGTAGTGCAGAATTAGAATACAGTAACGTAAGTTTTTTTTTTTCATGGCTATCGTAAGTTTCAAAAAGAAAGAGGAAAGAAAAGAAGGAAATTTTTTCACAAACCTAAGTCCACAATCATGATAGAAGGACAGAAATATTCAGATGTATGAGAAGTAGACAAAGGAGGAGAAAGGACTCCATGACTAAAGAAGAAAGAGCTGGAAAAAAAGAAAGGTGAGGGATACAGAAATGAGATGGTTCAGGAAAAAATGGAGCAGGAGAGGGAAACTGATGTAACCTTAACCAACTGTAGTGCATAGAGCATCTCTGCCTTTACTCGACAATTCGATTCCACCTGCTTTTTAGAACAATATTAATCGTTCCCTGTTTTGCCTTCTCTTTCGTACTTTCTCCTTTTTACTGTACCTCCTTTCCTCGTCGATTCCACTGGCTACTTAACCGCTTTTTTTTGCCATCTCTTTCACATTTAGCCCTCCTTTTTGAAACCTACGCTGCCTATCCTTGTCTATTGTCTATTTCACCTGCTTTTAGCTACAATTACAGTAATCACTTTCTACTGAATGTGATGACACTTTACCCATTCTCCTGTTTCTTGGCCACTCTCGTCTTCTTTCCATTTATTGTTGTACCTCGTTAGGTTGCTAACGAATTCTCCTACCAGTAGTCTAATGTAGCCAAACCCTTTTCTTCTTTACAACTGCGTTCTTGGTTTACTCGGTAATTCAGCGCTAGTTCACCGCTAGTAAACGAAAGCTGTTCTCCTATTTCAGTGCCACTCCTGCCTACTATCCATTTTTTTGCGCCGGAGTTCGGTTGCTAACCAGTTCGCCCTGCGCTCTAGGTTTACCCGGTAATTCAGCGCAAGTTCACGAGTATTGTGTGAATGTTCTAGCTCATTAGCTCATGAATTATTCATGAATATGTACGTCGTCGCCGGTCATGGGAATTATATAGATAATAATGATAATAATAAAAAAGTAAATGCCCACAAGACTACTATGGTACTAACGTATATAGACATTCTTAAAGATATTCACAACCTGACAACTGAATTTCTATCTCCTCATTAACACTATATCATCATAGCCTTCTAGTTATCATGCCCTAAGTATACCACTGCTTACAGTGACTTTATAGTGACTATAAGGATCCATCAAAAGTAAAATATCCAACAGCTTCTTTTTTACAAGCCTAGTTGTATCTAAATATATGTGACCGGTTTCAGGAAAATCAGCCTAAATGCAGCAAACAATTGTTTCAGTATCTCTGGGTAAAGCCTTCCGAGTCGATTAAAAAAAAAAAAATGGCAGAAATGGATAACCATTTGTTAGCTCTATCATAAGGTGGAGTTGTAAACTCTGGCAAGTTCTAGAACTCACACTATGGGGCTAGAAACACTAGCCGGGTAGACTCATGTACGGAATGTAGCTAAGAAATCTTTTGGCGGGCTTTTTAATAACAGCAGGGGGAAAACACTGTAGCTAACGAATTCATTCACCTGTCTATATAATCTGCGTACTCACGCAATTTTCGCCATTTTAGTTTCTTGAAGATGCCTAAGTTAAGCCTTTTTGACTTCTTTCAATCCACCTGCAACCGGTTTAGTTCGTAGTGTCCCAGAGACATGCAGTAATTGTACACAGAATATAAGACACACCCCTTGGACTTAGCAACACCTCTACACGGCATTTTTTTTCGAATTAGCAATAACTAATTGAACAATCATACTGAAGTGTTACAGTGCATAGGGCGAAGACGGCTTGTGCTACAGTTTCCAAATTTGGAGGACAGCATCCCAAGGCCCCGGTGCAACCTACCAATAGAAGGGGAAAAAAACAAAAAAACCCTTAGATGCCGCATTGAGGCTGATTTTTACAAAACCGGTCACATATACTAGTGATGTGCTTGAGCACAAATGGCAAGCGAGCCTAAAACACTACACTATTAATAAATGATTGATTTTAACTTCTAATACTCAAGCTACTCAAAAAAAGGTCGAGTGTTTAAATTATGCATATACAGTAAAGGGCATGCAATGCCGCCATAATAACCATGGCCACAACTATGTGTGAACTGAAAACAACAACAACAACAACAAAAAACAAAAATAATGAAACAAGTTACGTTACTCAAATGTTTTCTTTGTTATATTCTTTAGTTAAGTAGTAGCTCTAACGTACAATACTTTCACACAACTGGACATACCTACACAAGACTTGCCTTTGTAGAACTTAGTCTAACGGTCAATGAATTTTCAAGTAAATGCTGTTGCATAGGGCTTATAACTATGACAAATAGTGCATTAACTTACCACTGCCACTAACTTGAATAGCAATGGAACTCCAGCAAGTTTTTATTCTGTTTAGTGAAGTTTGGGACGGGGGCAACCGCCGAACTGACACAAAATTGCCAGGGTCAAAGTACAAAATTGACATGCTGTATGTCAAAACATTTGTATATAAACTAGTGATGTGCTTGAGCACCAATGGCAAGCGAGCCTAAAACTACACTATTGTTAAATGATTGATTTTAGCTTCTAACACTCAAGCTACTAAAAAATGTCTTGTTTTTAAATTACGTGTACACGGTAAAGGGGATACAGTGCCATAGTAACCATTCCCGCAACTGTTTGAATTGAAAAAAAAAAAACAACAACAAAACATGTCACGTTATTTAAACATAATCTTTGTTATTAAGTAGTAGCTTTAAGGCACAATACTTTCACACAACTGGACATACCTACACAAGACATACCTTCGTGGTTAGTCTAATGGCCAATGAATTTTCAAGTAAGTACTGTTCCGTAGGGCTTGGAACTGCGTCCAATAGCGCATTAACTTACCACTGCCACTAACTCCAATAATAGTGAAACTCCGGTAAGTTTTTAAGCTTTAACTGCACCCAGAAAAGAATTCAAAACGGTAAACAATTCAATTTCTAGGATGATCCGGTAATGATTGACAAACCAGAGGATTCCATTTAGTGAAGTTTAGGATGGGGTCAACCACCGAACTAATGCAAAAAAACGCCAGGTCAAAGTTAAAAAATGACATGCGTAAGTCCAAACATATATATAAACAAATATCCCCAGATTTTCAATTGAGTTACCCTTGATAGTGTCTCCCTTCCTCACTCGCCAATAATACTTATTACAAGAGTCACGAGTGTGATATGGTGAAATATTTCAAGATTTTCATGAGCCATAGGGAGTGAAAATAAAGCCTGAAAGTGAAATGTCTAGCCATATCACTCTGACAAATGTAATAAGTGGTTTATTCCACTAGATATCTTCAGTGCTGTAGTTAGTACTTGGACCAGCAACCCTCAGTCTGTGTAGAGTTGGTTGTAGAGGCTACCCTTCCCAGCCAGATAGTTTAGCAGCTGCTCTAACCAGGTTGAGTAGGCTACACCAGAGGAAGGTAGCTGTAAAAGCCTGGGGGAAAAGTGGCAAGTTTGGCCTGTTGCCATAACTACAAGGGTAATGAGCTTGGCAAAAACAGCCATGAAATATCTTAAATAACTTGAGTTATTTCACTGGGTCATGTACCGAAAGATATCATTGCAAATATATCTAGGATGGAATAAATACAACTATCCTTGGCATTCAGATTGTATTATGCCTCAAACTGTATCACCCACTTAAAGGGTAACTGCGGTGAAAAAAAAAAAATTCTGCAAACATCATAAATAATACTCTTATATCATGCTAAAACATGGCCCAAAACCACTTGACCCAAAACTGAGTGGATGCTTCAAAATAGCACCTTTATTTTCAGCTATTTGGTTCATTAATTTTCACTTCCTGTTGTGGGCGTGGCCTCGCGATGACGAGGAAAAGGTTTCCTGTCTACCCACATTGGCTGGACTATGGATACTGAGAATGCTTCTAGCAGCCATAGCAGTGCAGAGAGTGATCCCAGCAGTTCTAGCATAGAATATGATTCCTCCTCCTTTACATCTGAAGCTGGAAGTAGTTGTGATCCTGAAGTGCTTACATTTATGTATGAGCCAGTAGTAGCCTCAGCTAGTTCCCATAGTGAAACTGAAGAAGACAGTGATTCTGATGAGGGTGTTCATCCCAGGCTTCTTAACTTAGATTGGTAAGTTAGTCACTACCAGCTATTAGTGGATATACCATTACATGGTGTGTGTGTATGTTCTCCAAGGTGTTCATGTGAAAATTGCATAATAATGCCCACTGGAGTAGAGTGCGTCTGTTGTAAAGAAATCTCTAAGATAGTGGTAAAACTACTTCAGAAGGAGTTGGATGCATAGTGCTTCATCCTGGATGTCAAGTCCCAATGAACTTTCACATAACTAGCTGCAGTCACTATGACTGTTGCATGTTTTGTAATGTGTGCTCTTAGCAACTAGTGTCTGTTGTGTGTTCATTTGTGTTGTGTATTAGTTACGTGTCTCCGTTATTTTTATGTCACTTTTTCTATGGGCAGAGCCCTGGATATATTTACCCTAGTGCCTAGCTCAGTCACAGAGTATTTTCTCATGAACCATTGCTTTACTTGGATAAGACAAAAACCTAAATTTCTCTGGTTATTAGTCAGGTTGGGCAAACCGGTAGAGAAGATTCTCCTAGTGTGGTTTTCTCAGCACTTGGGAGTACCTGAGCAGCAGAGGAGACCCACATTTGGTGGCAGCGGCTAGCAAGAAAAGTACCCACACTCGAGAGATTAAAATGTCAGGTTATGGGAAAGAAAAGAAGACTCAAAAAGGAGGTGCCAAAGCAAAGAATGTTAAAGAAAGGGAAGAATTAGATGAAGAGTGGTCTGACTCAGGTTCCATGGCTTCAGATGCATCTACGATAGCTGGTCCAACAAGTGGGATTAAGCAAATGGAGTTACTACAAGCTTCAATGGCACTCATGATGGAAGCTATGGCAAAGAATGAAGCTTACAGACAGGAGGAAGCAGTATTGAGACGTGAGGAACTGGATAAACTTAGAGAAGATGCTAAATTAGCCAAGATGGAGTTAGAAGCTCAGAAAGCAGCTCAGTTTGCTCAGCATGAAGCTGAGAAACAGCATTGGGCTAAAGAGGAAGAAAGTAGGAGGAATTATGAAGAGAAACATTTTGAGATATCGAAAGAAAACAGAAAAAAAAGAGAAGCATTGGAGATGGATTTTAATCAGAGACGAGAAAATGACAGGGTAAAAGAACGTCAAGATCGAATTAGCAGAGATATTGTACAGCAAATTCCATTATGGGATGATAGTACAGATGCTGAATCTTACCTGGAAATGTTTGAATTGGCTATAGAAGAGGCTAAGCAACCTGAAGATTACTGGGTTCCAACCTTACGGAAGCTTCTTACAGGAAAAGCCTTGGCCACATATCGGGAGATCTCTCCGGGAGCCACATCTTCATTTGCTGAAGTAAAGTCTGATATTTTGAAGAGGATGGGTGCAACAGTTGAGAGTGCAAGGAACGTGATTTGGCTTCAGATGCCTAGACTTGATGATAATTTGGAGACGCATACAAAGGAATTGATGACATCTATAAACAGACTAAAGAGCACATGGAAAACACCAGAGGATGCAGCACACGAGTTATTTGATGGAGTTCTGCACAGAATCTTTCACCAGGAGACCTTGTTGCTGCTACGAGATGGAACTGATGAGTCTCCATTTAGAAAAGCTGAAAAGTTAAGGCAGATCTGGTCATCGCGGGACTATTATGGAAGAAAGAGCATGCTGCGAGGAAAATATCTGTCCTTTGGCTACCGACGACCCAGATACCGGGATGAGCTAGCTGGCGGACTCAAGACTGGGACATCTTCAACTGTGGTAGAAAACACCTTGGAGAACACACACACACACACCATGTAATGGTATATCCACTAATAGCTGGTAGTGACTAACTTACCAATCTAAGTTAAGAAGCCTGGGATGAACACCCTCATCAGAATCACTGTCTTCTTCAGTTTCACTATGGGAACTAGCTGAGGCTACTACTGGCTCATACATAAATGTAAGCACTTCAGGATCACAACTACTTCCAGCTTCAGATGTAAAGGAGGAGGAATCATATTCTAAGCTAACCTCAGAACTGCTGGGATCACTCTCTGCACTGCTATGGCTGCTAGAAGCAGTCTCAGTATCCATAGTCCAGCCAATGTGGGTAGACAGGAAACCTTTTCCTCGTCATCGCGAGGCCACGCCCACAACAGGAAGTGAAAATTAATGAACCAAATAGCTGAAAATAAAGGTGCTATTTTGAAGCATCCACTCAGTTTTGGGTCAAATGGTTTTGGGCCATGTTTTAGCATGATATAAGAGTATTATTTATGATGTTTGCAGAATTTTTTTTTTTTCCACCGCAGTTACCCTTTAATGCATCACTTACCTCACACACTTAGCTGTAATTATTATCACTTTAGTTTCCTTATTATTATTATTTTTAGCAACCTAGGCTGCTCTTTTGTATTTAGAGTTTGCCCTTCATCCACCCTTCTTATCACATTACACCCTTATTTCATTCTCTTTGTTATTTGTAAAGTTATATTAATAATAATAAAATCCCATAATAGAGACTTGACTACTAAATGGTAATGTATACGAGAAAACATACTTTACATACCTACAGAACAACAATGGCTACTAACCAACAGTCTCTTTAATTCATCACCAGATTTTATTATGTACAATAACTTCTAACTTCTCCACCTACATTCTTTATTATTCTCAGAGACAAGCCAGCAATAAACCTTCTCATTTAATCGCTAAAATAACTGCATTACTCATCAGGTACAATAATATACAGTATAGTTTTCACTAACCACAGATTAAGAATACAAGAGGGCAATAAGCTTATATTGCTGCTGCAAGCCCTCATCTTCATGATCTAGCGACTGCTTACTAGGTACGGGTCGCCGCTGCACATCATTATAATTCAGTTCGACGTGCGATCCTTTCCACATTAAGCAACTTAATTTGAACTGAATGATTAATATAATACAGAAAGAGTAACAGAAATACAAGGATGAACTTCAATACAACTCAAAGACTAGGTCCTTTGGTAATTAAGTAAATCAAGTGATTGATAAAATGAACAAAAGAAAAAAAAGAAAAAGAAAAAATCATGAAGACATGACAAATGAAACAAAAACCAAATCATGAAGTAAACTTTTCCTCAATCCAAATAGCATGTCCAAGTTTCACAAGTTCCCGGTTTACAAAGGTGGGACTCTACAAACACAAACCATTTAAATAATTACATTCCAATATGTATTTCACTTGCACTCACCTGAGATCCCAACTGAGTATATATTTCAACAACTGGTATGAATTCAGCCAGTTCTGGAAGTTTGCTATCATAGCCCATTTCCACATCTTCCACCGTTAAAGTGTGCTTGTCCGGTGAAGAATGGTTGCAATTAACTGAAGGTATAATATCTGAAACCAAATCTTTCATTACAGAATGACTCGAGCTCTCAAATGGGGTTTCAGAAGCAAGGCCATTATTTGAAGGTTTGTTCTTGCTAGCAGAAACAGTCGAGCCTTTTTCACATTCCTTACTTTCTTGAACTTCACTAGAAACTTCCAATTGTTCACCTACAATTGATTCAGCTCTCTCTGTAACTTTCTGAGGAACTTCCCCTTCCTTGGAAGATTGCTCTTCCGCAATCAACTCTTCCTCATCAACACAATTGTATGAAGGAGAAGGCTCACCTTGGCTAGAGACTGGAGTATGGAGATCAAACGACTTAAAAAACCCAGAGTCCCCATTAGTACTAATACCACTGTGCTCAAAAAACCCTGAACTCTCTGATGTAGATCGCAACTTCTCTGACGCTCGACTGTGTGATCTCTCCTCTGCCTCGACGTCAGGTTCCTCTCCCACTCCTTGAGCTTCATCACCATTCTCCCGCTGAGATGAGACTGGTTCCTCTGTGATTCAATAATTGGTGAGGGTAGAGATGAAAACCAAACAGAGAGATCCTTATCTTTCTTGTTTACTGATCCAGAAGAGAAGTCCACCTTGCTGGTGATGTGGACCTCCAACGTCAAATTTTCCATCATCTGTTGCATAGCCGGAAGTGCATCTGTAGAAGTCTCTGCTGAAGAAAAAAAAAAAAACATACAAAAACAAACCAACTCTTGCTTAACACCACCTTATGGAAGCCATAGCAATCATTATGAAGAACAGTTTATTGTCATTAACATTACGTATTTCTATGGAAACACTCCTCCCACCCCCCTTGACTTTGCCAAAACAAACAACGCAAATTCTCTTCCATAGGTTGGTGGACAGAAGTACAGTTAGGCGGCAGAAGAATCCATTTGACTTGTGGATCTTGCAGTGCTGGATCATCAGAGTCATGAGATCCAAAATTATCAGCCAATAGTACCACTTGTTTTGAAGTTAGGATACTTACTTGAAGGCCGAACAGTGGCTAGTTTTCAGGAGTACTTTCCTGGCTTTCTAAATCATAAAGAAAATAAAGTTGTAAAAGTTCTCAGCTTGGAAAACATCAATGGAATAGATCTCTTGGAAGCTGAAGTAAGTCATTGTGGCACTGAAATATATAGACTGTCACATTCAATATTTCTGTAGATTGAAGGTGAAAAAGGTTACTTGGAATCAGGAGCTGTTAAAGTATATTCTACACTATGTCAGCCAGTTGAAGCAGTGAGTTATGAGATCGATTAATATTTGATTATTATTTATTAGAATGATGATAAAGGATATCTAGACAAACATGCCAAAAATCTCACTGAAATAAACAGCAATGAATCTGATTCGATTGCTGCTAATAATGAAAGTGCAAACTCTTGGTTCATTAAAGGACTTTCTTCAATAACCTCTACATTGTTGCAAGGACTGAAGATAATGGAACTATACGTAGGTCTCTTTGATCACATATACATTTTATGGGAGACATGTGAAGACTTTGTATGTGTAAGTTTATGTTTTATATGTAATATAATTTGTTCATATTTACATATAATATATATAGAGCAATGTAATTTTCCAGTGGTTGTGTGTGTTCTAATTCTAAGTGGGATTATCATTTCTAACCAGACTCTAAGGAAACAGATTATAAAGAAAGAATGTGAGTAGATAAAGTTATTACAAAATGTTTACTGTAGTGAAATATGTTATTATATATTAAATTTATGGGTATGTGTGATATATTATTATTGTACAGGTCAAATTGCAGAGTTCATTGAAAGAAGTGGTAAAGCTGTCTTTCACACTTACCTGTATGAAAACAAGATTGAAGAATTGGGCAATTTGATTACGAACCTAGAAGACAAAGTACAGCTATTGACTAAACAAAAGGAAGATGCTGAACAGTGTGGCCTTGAGTTTTAAGGTATGGTTGTATCTTGACAATGGTAGTGAAGATGAATGTGTAATTCTTTACTTCAGGATTCTGAAGATACCTACCTTCTGGACTTGAACAATCCGCAAGCTAAATTAAAACAACTCCAAAAACAAGTGGCTACAAATGAAGTGGAAAAATTCTCACTTAGCAACTGAGAAAAAGTATTTTATCAAAACAATTGCTAGCCTTAAACTTGATCTAGAGGACTTGGAGGCCACTAAAGAGTAGTTAACAGAAGAGCGCTATCAACTGGAGATGTTACTAAGTCAGAAGGATGCTCAGTATTTGCAGGTATAGTCTCAAAATACATGTTGGAGATATTTATGTAAATTATACTTAGATGCTAAAAGATAACAAAGACATGGAATCTTTGATCCAAAGGCTACAGTCAAAACTTGCTACCAAAAAACCCCATGCGGCAGAGAAAAATGATGCAAGGACAGATCTCAGTGCAGAGTTTAACATACTTTACAGCAGCATGAAAGAATTCTTCGGAAAGGCAAACTTGACTAATAACTTTGATGCTAACAAAATTGGAAAGGATTTATTAAAAAGGGACTATTCCATCAAATTGAGGATATGCTAAATACATCTAAGGTATTCTGTTATTCTATTGACTAGTAATGATATCGAACTCAAATGTATATTGGTACAGAAACAACTCAAGGAAGCTGAACAGCAAAGAGATGGATACAAGGTAGAACTACGGAGTACACATGTTCAACTACCTGCTGCCAAATGTAAGTCATTATAAACCCAATGAATATCATGTAATTCATTATATACAATATAGCCAAAAACAAGAGCCTCATCAGCATGATGCAGAGCATGGAGCAGGAATTAGCAGATTGTAGGAAATCTTTAGCAGAGGAGAAGGGTCACTCAGATGTGATTGTTGAGTTTTATAAAGGTGTTATGCATTCAGAGGAATATGGAGCTCAATCACTCACCTTGCCCCAATTGGAGTGCAGTTTACGTGGTTAAATAGCTCTTCCTGTGTGGTTTATTTTCAACTATAATAAGCCATAGTTGTGAACGTGGAATGGCCAAGACGCTCTACGCAAACGGTAACGGTAAAACATAAAGATTGGATTCTTTCCGGGCGGTGCGAGTATTGTAATAGCGATGACAAAAAATAAATAAATAAATACATAAATGTCCAATTGATCTGAAACTTTGGACACAGCTTCAGAAAGCTTCAACCTACAGAATAAAAATATAAAAATAAATAAAAAGTCAAAAGATGAAAAAAAATGTATTTTTTTATATGGTGATTTTTTTTTTAATGCATGCACAATACAAGTATTATACAATATGGTTGGGGACACAAAGTAGGTAAATGATAAATTATTTACATGAACTGGAATGGGATGAGAAGAAAGTTTGTGATTGTAAGCTTTATTTACATGAACTTGAATGGGATGAGAAGAAAGTTTGTGATTGTAAGCTACTAAGAAGAGACAAGTCAGATTCCTGTGCCAGATGAGAATGTGGTCTTTCTGCTTTCTTCTTCTTGCTGTCAAGGTTGTTGAGAATGTGTTCTTTCTGCCTTCTTCTTCTTGCTGTCCAGGTTGTTGGCAGAGAACGCTGAAGAGGTCATTTTTTTATGAAAAGTGCTATCATTGTTGGAGTCCCTTTGCGGTATAACATAAATGAATGTTGGAGTCATTTCTGAATTACTATTGTCTTCACCATACGAAGATTGAAATGGCACAATAGTGTCTCTTAGAGTGCTCATAGTTGTAGATATTTGGAGATTTTACTTCTGTCCAGTACCTGCACAGACACAGCTATAAATTATTGATAAGTTGCTCCTATTCCAGTTCTTTCGATTTTCTGCTGGGTAAATGTTGTCTTCTTATTTCTGTCTGTCCTGGTAAATGATAAATGTTGTCTTCTTATTCTGTCCACTTCATTATATATAAGCAAATAGTAATTCTAAGTGCTCTCAGTTGACAACCCACTGTACTCTCAGTTGGTCTTCGTCTGCAGTTTATTGACAAACAGCCCACTCTCTCAGTTGGGTCCCAGTGTGTATTCATTACTGTGAGCCATCAGTATCTCAGGTAGGGATGTAATGAATATAATTAATAGATACCTTGTTTGCAAATGAATAAAATTAACGGTACCTTATTTTATTGAGTACATGCAGTTTATTGAGTAACATCAATCCCTTTGTACTCAATAAACTGCATGTACTCAAAACATGATGTTACTCAATAAACTGCATGTAGTTCTTCAAAACATGATGTTACTCAATAAACTGCATGTACTCAATAAACTGCATGTACTCGATAAAATAACGACTCTTCATTGGCCCTTTATTAGAGATTATATTCACCACATACACCTAATCGGTTGGCTTACCTATAGCTAGGTAAGGTACCACAGTCACCACTTATAGCTGTGGTATTGTATTTATTTAGCTTGTTTCAACTCTCCAGAATGTCTGTGGGATGTAATGAATATAATTAATAGATACCTTGTTTGCAATGAATAAAATTAACGGTACCTTACCTAGCGATAGGTAATCCCTTTGACCCTACCACGAAGCCGGTAGGACTTCAAAACTTGATGACATGTACAATAATGAGTTAGTGAGTTGCACTAATGAACTTCCACTATCCACACACACACACACACACACCTTTTTTTTTCACAAATAAATGGTATGGTGGTGATGACCCTATACCAACATTAATCAAGAATATAACGCAAATAAAACATTTTAAAGACAACAACAAATTAATCAAGAATATAACATAAACAAAAACATTTTAAAGTCTTAATTTTTGGTGTTCCTTTATTTGTCTTTCACTCCTCTTGCTGTCTTGTCATTGTCTGGGTCTAAAAAATCCTTGCCTTTGAAAGCATCTGCCACAGGAGTGTACTCCATGATCGCTGAATCAGGAACCTAAGGGTAACGACCAACCACATACCCACCATTCAAAGATGCAGCCATGACTAGTCTGTTATGACAATTTCTCACTATGTCTAGCTTGGTGTATTGAGGATGATGATAAACAATGACTGGGTCATTGCTGGCTCTGTTGTAGGCAAATGAGGAAGGCCCACCTCTTATGATCACTCCAATTTTGGTCACTGCGATGGAGCAGATTGCTGTGGAAGAACAGAGCATCTCCAGGCTCCATCTCTACTTCTACCAATGGCAGCACCTATAAAGCAGGGGGTGTGGTTGATGGGTGTGGCTACAAGCTGGAAGATGTACTCACCTTCATAACATGCTCCACTCTCTCCATATCTGCCCCAGTTTGACCTCCAACCCTTGTGTGATCAATTCTCCCCAACTTATGGGAACCTTTCAAGACCTAAATACATTTTAATTTTCAGTAATTCTCGCAACATATAATTTCTCGTGAATTTCCTAGTCTCACCTTCAAGCAGCCATTTTCTGTGTCACATTTATCAATGTCGATGAACACTGCACCCCATGTCGGAATAAAGGCAGCCATTGTTGTACCAGTACCTTTGATGGGCAGACAAACTATCATAGTAACATTGAGCAGAACCTTCTCTCTCGCTCATTTACCCATAGTCTTGATGCCATACAAAGGACCCTCCAGTGTGTGCTTCTTTCATCATGAGCTTGGTGTGGTAATGGTAGGCCTCTCCTCCCAATAGCTCTCCCATTGTCCCCACCAGTCCAGTGAGGTCGTTCCCTGGCTGGTTCCACAAGCAGAGCCTGCTTGAGCGTCCATGCCCATCTGGGACACTGTAAGAATGCTTGATGATACCGTCATCTCTAGATATGTCCTCATTGAGACGAGCAAGTTCAGCAGTAGTAAGGAGAGACCGAGGTACATTGTTCAAGAGAAATTCTACAAATCATGTCACACAGTTCTCATTAACTAATATCTAAGAATATAGCTTTAAAAAAACCTATATAGTTTGTACTTTGTACTCACATAGAAGCTCATGTTGGGGGCCCAGCTATTTCTTTTCGGTTATTGGTGCATCTTACCTGACCAAAATATAGCCGTCTTTGCCAAAGCTGGTTTTCATGTCCGAGGACACTTGAAACGCTCGTCCGGGGGTAAACTTGTAGCTGTCCATCTCACAAAACAAATCTTGCAAACGGAGCCCCACCTCCTTGTTTAACCAGTAAAGGGTCCATAAAGCGCTGATCATAAGGGAGTCTGCATCATTCAGACGATAAAATAGAACAGCATCTCGAAAGTGAGTTTAAAGATTTAGATATAAGAAAGACTGGAATTGTGCAGTAGAATTCTAGACACTATGAGTACAGACAAGGGAACTGTAACACTCAACTATATTGAGTTTCTAAGACTGAACTAAACCTATCGACCACTTTATTTGAACTTCGTTTTAGCAGTTTATATTGTTACAATATTATTATCATTACAATATTTTTAATCAGATTTATTGTGTAGAGTTTAGACATTTAGTGTTTAAATTATTGCTTATAGGTATTTAGCCAGTGATACGAGTTAGCTTGTAACTCTTGTCATTATATAAAAAAAATTTTTTTTGAAATGCAGGAGTGCCATTTCTCTCACCAGTAGTATTCTGGGTCTTTTTTTTTTACAGAATTATTAAAAAATGTAAATTACCCAGTTTAATAAGTAACATTCAATGTGCATGCTCGAGTAAATTCAAGAGTAAATGTCATGCGCTCCAACATTCCTACTCCGCTGATATTTATATATGTATATTTAATACTTATTACACGAGTCAAGTGTGATATGGCCAGATATTTCATGAGCAAGCTAATTTATTATCAGCTTTGCAAATGTAGCTAGTATTAGGTTCCTACCATGTCCTGCAAAAAAGTGTTTACCTTGGCTCATTGAAATGACAGATAATAAATGAAATTAACATGTACATAACATAAATACATTTAAAACGTGCAACAACAGAAAGTCAAGTCAATATGAATACTCTATCATTTGGTTAAAAAATCCTTGCCACTAAAGTCAATTGGTGTGTTGCATTCCAAGATGGCAGAGTCAGAAACCTAATCAGAA